>ERZ856578.1360-NODE-1360-length-46496-cov-14.636808_pt1 | contig 46496 bp, 56 predicted proteins | sample MGYA00514384_ERZ856578 | MGnify/ENA primary metagenome ERZ856578 (study PRJEB29103, sample SAMN06111958) | human gut metagenome | biome: human gut; feature: ankylosing spondylitis patient; material: healthy_person | host: Homo sapiens | place: China:Hangzhou...
TTTCGATTAACTCTTCATGAGTTAACCCATTAATTTTCTCTACATCCCTTACTTTTATTGGTTTATCATAATTACCACCTGGTCTATAAGTAATCTCTCTGGTTTCATAGTTAAGAGATTTAACTTGTGTTACGGGAATAGAGTAGTCTGCATTTACCCAATAGTTACCAACTTTAGTTTTCTCTGGTTCTTCATCAAACAAGTGGCATAACAATATTAGTAAGGTAATACCAATTACTATCCTTGATACCACCTTTACCAAGGTTTCCATGCACTGCTTAGAACTCATGATAATATCATTATTGTCTTCCATGGTCAGAGATTTTTTTATAGGGGTATTTCCCCATAATTAGTGATTGAAATGCTGATCCAATTGATTCTGCTTCTACCAGTTTTCTAAATACTTCTGGCAACACTTTTTCATATTCATAAATACCTCCCTTTTTAAAAGTTACCCTCAATACTTGAGTTTTTGGGAAAAATTCCAATAAAGAGATTCTTGATGAATTAGTTACCTCTTTGGTTTCACAAAACCCATCTGATTTAGATTGAAAATGGTTTGGTTTCATAATTAAGTATTTTATGGTATGACATATTGTGATCTTCTTCTACTGTGAAAAAGGTTGACCATAGTTCTTGGATTGTTTCCATACTATACCCATAATCAAACATAAGAGATTCCTCCATATTAAATAGTGTACTTCTAAGAGTATTAAACCATGTAGGATATTTTTTAATGATTTCACCAAGTACTATATGGGAACTTAATTGAAAACCTCCTATGGTTTTGAAACTGGATAAGAAACTCTTTATATATTTCACTTTTTGAACCATTTCCTGAGTTGATGATTGGTAGTTTAATAGCAATATTTCCCAGTCATTGAAACTATCTGGATCATTTATAATGTTATCAAGAGCTTTTATATTAATGTCCAGTAGGAAATAGAGTACGTTTTCTTGGGTTTGTTTAAACATTTCTTTTAAAATTTATTTCTTTATGCAAATATAATTTATTTTTTAATATTTGCAAAAATTAATATCTGGGAATAAGAAAGTCCCTCCTTGTGAGAGGGACTTTAAGAGAAGAGAATCATGAAAGAATACACCTAAAAAACACCGAACCTTATTAAACCTAAACCATGGGAACTAATCCTCTTCTCTATCTTTCTTTACTTTTTTTTATTTTTTTTACAAGTTTTACCTTCTTTACTTTAGACTCTGGTTTCTTATTAACCTTTTCTTGTTTCTGATCCAAGTCAGATTTTGCTTCCTCTTTAGCTTTAGAAATAAATCCTTGTAATCTTTCCAGAGCTTTTCTTTTAGCTGCTTCCTCTGACATATTTGCCTTGAGTAAAGCTCTCATTTTTGTCCGATACTTTTTCTTTAAAGTAGAAGACATTGGTTGCCCATCAATATCGGGATAATCATAGTTGGTAGGAGTTGACTTAACCGTGTTTACCTTTGGGTGAACATTGGGTTTTCTAAGTTTATCATTCATCCTCATACCAACATTAATCACTTTCTGATATTTACTGATAACTGGACCATGTACCTTGTCCTTGGAATAATCCTTATTTGGATCAAGGTTATGTTTATTCATATAGTTCTTTAGAGCTAATCTAGCTTTTCTAGAATCAGTAATTACTTCCTTAGCATGATCTTTTTGATCACTGTTCTTGGGTTTTAATTTAACTTTTACCATAGTATTTATGATTTATTTATAGAATTATAGTTTCTGGATACCACTCATCGGTACTATAATTCTTTATTTCTAGAATCTCAACTTGTTGTTCTGGTGGTAATAGTGAGTTCATTAACTTGATATGTAGGATTATATCATCTTTATCCATATTACAATAGATTTTCTTATAAATAACCCCATCTTCTTTAACAATGCTCACTACTGTAAAAGTTCCACTTATTAGTTTTGAAGCCCTGTTTAGATAGTGTTTTATCTGGGCTTCTGATAACATCTTGGATTTCAGTAAACTATCTTGTCTACCATAGGATATATTTGGATTATTTAGGGCATCCACTATTGACCTCCATCTATCAAATATATCCCTTATCCTACCCATGATTCTGGATAACTCTGATGAACTACGTTTTACCATTTTGGTCTTTCTATTGGTTTTTCTCTCTGTAATTTATCCCCCAACTCTTTTTCAATTTTCAATGATTCATTAAGTATATATTCAGCCATACCCCTATTTTCTTGGTCTAAATCTTCCTCTTCTAGAAGTTGGGAATATAATTGAATCTGATTACAGATTGCAAGATAAATTATTTCTTCTTTGAGCATGATTTGATACCCTTTGTTAGAATAAAAAAGCCCTCCCTAAATTAATAGAGAGGGCTAACGGCAGTCAAGGATTACTAGTGTAGGACGATGAACTAGTCTTCATCCTATTCATCTTCATCCTGTTCTTCTACCTCGTCTTTTCCTTTACCCATCCCAGGTACTCCAGCTTTCAGGATACCATGACCCTTCTTAACTTTTACCGAAAAACCGGGCAAAGTGGTAATACCAGTGGAAACTACGTTACCTTTTGCATCTTCTGCAACAGTGGTAAGCACTACCCCGAATTTTCTTACCGGCATAGCAAAGGTTTTAACCTTCGTACCATTTGCCAGTTCGATTACGTCGCATTGTTTTGAGTTGGGACGTTGACCAGCCGGGCGATTTTTGATAGCTTCCATGCGGGCTTTACGTTTTGCTTCTTTTTCCGGATCTTTCTTTGAAGCCAGTTTAACTTCAGCTTTCTTTACGGGTTTTTTCGTTGCCATAATTAAGTTGTTTTTATCTTGTTAAAAAAATGGTTTTCTTGTAATAATGTAGGGGAAATTCCCCCTACATTAACGAGGTGAACTTAAAAAACCAGGGTATTACGGGAATCAAATGTTAATAGCTAAGACTCCTTTATTTTTTCTTTTTACCAGCTGATTTCTTAGATTCTTTTTTTGCAGTTGCTTTAGGCAAGGTGATACCGAGTTCTTTTGCTACCTGTTTCCGGAATTTCTCGATATCATCTACCTCATAGTCATCAGGGTCGGTTTCCAGATCATTGGTATCGCAAAGATCTTCCAATTCTTCGAAGTCCATACCCATGAGATCTTCTGCAGAGATTTCTACCTCATCTTCATCATCAGATGAGTCCTCATCATCTTCGTCGTCATCTTCATCAGATGAATCTTCATCTTCATCATCCCCGGCTTCATCTTCATCATCTTCATCTTCTGAAGATTCATCCTCATCCTCATCTTCTTCCTCTTCGGTTTCCAGACCCAGAGCTTCCATCAATTCTTCCTGAGTAAATGATACGGGGGCCATGGTTACTTCTACTGAACCATCATCATAAGTGATGAAGATAAGTCCCTTTACTTCTTTGCGAGATACTTCTTTTTTTCCTGCAGTTTTTTTCTTTGCCATAATTTTAAAAATTAAAGGTGTTGTTATTAAGTTATAGTAAAACTATCTTCTTTTCGGTGTAGAACTGAAAATTTAATAGTTCAGACATCATAAGGCTTTTTTGGTTATCTTCCCCAATTTTAATGGATAATTTTATAAATTCATCCCGGGAAGATATAGTTATTTCTTTACATTCAAGGGTAGTTCTTTCTTCTGGATTTCTAGAATTTACCCTGTAGGATTCTATACCATACCTCTGTTTAAGATCCCAGTTATTTTCTTCTCTTTTTACCTTTGTTATTTCCACCATTTTCTTCCTTTATTCTAGTAAACTTTACATCTACTTTGGTATACCCAGAAACTCCTATGTAATTAACTGCTTCATAGATATTTTGGTAACCTTTATTAATAATAGAAAAGTCATGACCAAAATGTTCCGGGTATATATATCTCTTCCCAAAGATCAACCTATTAGTAATAATGTAATTACATTCTGGTTTCTTGGTAAATTTTTCTTCTGGTATGAATCCCTGGAATAATAGCTCTCTAAGTATAAATTGAAGATTGTGTTCTACCTTTCTGGTTTTAGTATAGTTTACTACATAATTGGAATAATCTTTATAATGGCGTTTTGCCCAGCTAAGAGACTTTTCTAGAGACCTTTTTGTTATAGCCTTATATTTCAGTGCTAAACCTTTAACCCCAGGTTCTAGATCACTCTTCATATAAAGATTTTTTTCTTGTTTCGATAATCTTTTGAACCTCCTGTAGTTTAGTGATCTTTTTTCTACCAATTTTTGGTATAATAATATCTTTTCCACTTCCAAAAGCTTTTTGTACTTGGTCCACTAATATCTTTTCCTTTTTATAGTTGGGTAAGTCTGGATTAATCCCCCTCATGATATTTCTTGAAAATACCCTGCGTGAGTTAGTTAATCTGCCTAATTCCCCCAATAATTCTCTGGGAACAATTACCTTTTTTCTTACAGATTCCCACCTACCGTTTATATATAGGGTCCTACCTATGTCAAACCCCCTTTCCAGAGCTTTCTTACCCTTTATAAACCTGACATATTTTAGTGCATCGGGTCCATAGAGTAATTTAAATATAATCTTAGCTGATTTTCTATCAAACCAACCTTGTAATACCATTGTTGGTTTGAAATTTTTGTAACACCAGGGATAATATTTGTTCAGGTATACTTTATCATCTCTAGTACGTATTAATGATTTATTTCTTACTAAAGTACGCCTACTACGTAAAACTTTTCTAGCTCTTATGATAACTTTATACCTTGGTGGTAAATCTTTATCAATAATCTTACCATGATTACCTCTTAAGAAATACTTGGAATCCCTACAGAATTTTTTACGATTAGGATTACGGAATAAATCTCTAGAAATTATTTCCCTTGGTTTATCTTTCTTAGAGCTGCTCTGTGCCATTGTTGGATAGATTTTGGTTTAGCATCTGGGAATTTCTTAGTTACTCTTCTTATGATACGTTCCAGATCATACCCTTTATTAGTTAGTTCAAAAGTATAGGATTTTTTAGTACCCTTCCATAATCCCAGATCATCTTTTTCACGTTTTGGTTTTTTGGGTTTCTCTAAACCCTTTACTCGCTTTGTTCGTTTCTTTTGATTCTCAACATTTTCTTCTCCAATAAAACCCAATCTAAGTTGATAATTACGTAAAGGATCATCTTTAGCATAACCCCTTTCTTCAAGAATGCTATCAACCCAATCATCATACTGATCAATTAATGAATTATCGGGTTTGTTCTCAGTATTTAGTACAAAATTGGTTAACTTTCCCCAATCTGCCGCACAAGCATCTGGGAACGGCATTCCTAAAGATATTGCTCTCCTTTTAAGGTCTCTGTAAGTCATATTTTCAAGACCCCCTGATAGAAGGTTAACTTTTTCTCTTCCACCAGCTTTAACTTTTACTGATTTCTTTCGTAGTGCCATGGTATAATTGGTTTTTAGGTTTTTATTTTATCTTTTTTTCTTTATGCAAATATAATTATAAAAATAATATTTTGCAAAAAAAAACTAGTGAGTCCTGTTCTTACGTTCCTTAACTATCTGACTTATGGGTTTCCTTTTTAAATTATAGGCCATCTCTAGATTTTCACAAGTAAAATCCATATTATTGATCTCCCTATAATTTATAGCAGTTTCTACTAGTTCTCGGTACCTTTTCCAGAATTTCATACCTCTCTTTATATCTGAGGTATTAGCAAAATAATCGGATACCATCAAACCAAATTCTTCTGCATCAACCCTCTCATTGAAAATGTATATCTTAGTATCTGTTATCTCTTTTACTATATGTTTATCCTTAAGTATTGGTACTACAGTATACCCCAGATCAAAGTATGTAGATATGAATGCCACATAATACCTATTTTCTGGTTTACCATTTCTCCAATACATATCTACCATAGCTCTTATCTTAAAGTCTGGTACTCTATGTAGAAATTGAAGATATATCTTGTCTTTTTTAGTAGTTCTTCTCTTATAAGCGGATGGAGCTTGTAGTATTCTTGGTAATATTCTAAAGTTATTCCACCTATCAAACTCCATTATTAACTTATAAAGATCCTTATCCCATATATTATCTGATTCTTTTAGTTTGCCCATATATTTAATAATATGGTCTCTATTTACTGGTCTTAATAACCATGAAGAATCACCAGCATATACTAGTGAATCATCCTTGGATAATCTCCTTACTAGAGCACCATATAGAAAGTCTCTGAATACCCTAGATATTGGGGCATCTGGTCTAACTAAATCTGGGTATAGATCAAAGTAATCAGAAAACAGTTTGAAAAATCTCTCGGCCCTAGCTTTTACCTCCAGGAATTTATAATGAGACAGTTTCATTATCTCACCAACTTCTCTAGTTGATAGCCCCTGTGAAAAACTTAAAAATAGGGATTGCTGTTCCATTTCGGTCAAGCAATCCCATGCCATTTCTTGGTTCTTTTCCATATTTTAGTATTGTTTTGAATCCAAGTATTCTTCCGTTGAACCATCTTCAACTTTTGATATATCTATCTCTTTAGAAGGACATTGTAAGTTATCTTCATCAAAATCAGAATATATTGAATATACCACATTATCTATGGGGATTTGTATTACCATTGATCCCTTACCAGGGTATATCGTTACTGTTAACATCTTGGTATTAAGATTTATCTCATTTACCAAAGCTCCTATCCCCTCAAATGGGTACCCCCTAAGAGTAATATAATCACCTATATTAATTTTAGTGATCTCTTCTAGAGAGTAAATACTTTTTCTTTTTGATATTTTATTATAGTATCTTAATTGTTCTCTAGAAATAGTTGCTACGATTGAAAAATCATCAAAGTCTTCTGCATTATCAATCCTAATTCTTTTCTTTTTGGGGAATAAACTATCTGGGGCATTAACCCATGAAAGTATACCCGGTATTTCCCTTTTTAGCTTTAATAGAAATTGTCTATTAAAAGCTCTCTCGGATTTCATCTTTATAAACCCATAATTGAATAACAGGGGTATACTTGAGTATATATGTTTCCCAGCTTTTATCTTTTGGAATACCTTTACTACTGGTATATAGGATTTTACCCCCTTATACCCACGTATTTCTAAATCATGGTTTATCTGTTGCCAGTACTTCTTATCTATCCTACAGATACAGTAAACATAAGGGGTCTTTTTCATCCTTACTTATTTTTTAAACTCTTCCTAACTTCTTTGTATAAAGTCTTATAATCCAAGTTCTTTATATCTGTTAACATGAATACATAGAATACATTATCTTTGTCAACTTGGATAGCCATTCTTGGTTTAGATAACTTATCAAGTTGATTCAGTATTAATCTAGCTAGATTGTTATCTACCATCATAAAAGCTTCCCCCTTTGGCATGTTATTGTATTTCATTACCAAAATTGGTACTTTATTAGCTCTGGCTGCATCAGATTTAGCTTGTTCCCAAAAACCCATTATCTTACATGATTTATTACCAAGTAAAATATGTTCAAATCTGATATCCTGATATGACTTACATTCAATACTGAAACAAAATCTCCTTGAATGTTTTGGATCGGTACATGTAATATCTGAGGTAATGTTATCGGTCTTTTTCCACCTTAAACCTCCAGAAGCTGGTACTCTACTGAATTCATAACCTGTCCACTCCTGAAAAAATTTACATATTGCTCTTTCGAATCTATTTCCTTTACTCTTTGAATTTATCTTAGTCATAATATCCAATTTTATAATAACCAATAGTGATTATTGGAATTCATAACTAGATAAGCCCTTTATTTTCTTTACTACTAATGTTTTTGCATTAGGGATAGGTAGAGATTCATGATGGGTAATTAAAAAAAGTGTCCTATCTTTATATACTTTCCTAATTAACCCAACTACTACTTCAATGTTATCTGAACTCAGTGATTCAAATACTTCGTCCAAGAATGCTATGTTAGTACCCTTAGAATTAGTTATCACCTCATTCATGGCAAAAGCCATAGCTAAATTAGCTAACTGTTTTTCACCACCACTTAATTCTTCATATAATACATCAACACCATCCTTGGTAATCAAAGTTTCAAAATCTTTTTTAGTAGAGTTTAAATCTACACTAAATTGGATATTGAAACCTAATATATCAGAATATGATCTAAGAGTATCATTAAGATAACCAAGTGATGATTCAAACAGGAAAACCTTTATACCTTTATTACCAAGGGGATCAGTGTATACCCACTTATATATATCCCTATCTTCCACTAAAGCCTCATATTTGGGTTTTAGTTTATTTATACGTAACAAAGTATCATTTAACTTGGTTTCTTGTTTTGTTATAATGGATTTATCATAATTATTATTATCTTCTCTTATCTTACTTATTGATCTATCCAGAGTTTTTATCTTATACTCTAGATTCTCTGCCTTACTTATAAGTTTACTTACTTCAGCCTTTTTGTCATAAAGTTTATGTAACCTATTATTTAAATCTGAAGACTTAGTATGACATTCATCTATCTTATCAAATGAGTTCTTTATATCTTTAAGTTTCAATATAGCTTCACCTATATTATTACCCTCTATTAATGAGATAGTATCATCTATCAGGTCTTTTAGTGATATATTGGTTGACTTCTTTGCTGTTCTTAGGGTATCATTGATATCCCTTAATAACCCGTTTACCTTTTTTATTCTGATATCTATCTTTGATTTTAACCTATTGGCCTCTATAGGCTTAATCTCATTTAGCGCCTTTGTAGCTAGGTTTTTAGCCTCTACCAGGGAATCCAGTTCTTTGTTATTGGTAGATACCTTATTTTTTAACCTTGATTTCAAATCATCTAACATAGATGATTGTTCATCATACAAACTGTTTTCATGATCTAAGGTAGACTTTACCTTGAAAGTCTCTTTGTCCAGATCATTATATTTATCCTGAGCTATCTTTTTTGCCTTAGTTAAATATCCAAGATCAAAGATTTCTTCAAATAATTGTTTCTTATCTGAACCAGATTCCTGGATTAATCTTTTCATTCCCTGACCAAACATGATGGTATTTATGAAAAGATTATAAGACATCCCTATGTTTTTCTCTATAAGCGCTTGCAATTGAGGTTTAGTCTTCTCTTTAACTTGGTCAGCATCTATAAGGTAAAGTAATCTGTTGTTCCCTTTTGCACCCTCCACTTCACCTTTATATTCTAAACACCTTACTATCTTATGTACTGAATTACCCTTATTGAAGAAAAGCTCAACTTTGGTTCCCATATAAGACTTGGGTCTAAACTTTTTCCAGGTATTTACATCTGATACCCCCTTTAAGTTCTTACCATAGATACCCCATACTATGGCTGATAGTAGATTGCTTTTACCAAAACCATTGGGACCCCTTACTATGGTTATCTTGTTGGTATTAAGAGTTAACTCCAATGAATCTATACTACAGAAACCCTCAATAATTATATTAGTGAACTCAATCATGGTCAGTCTCTTTTATTATTTCCAATAAAACTGATTTTTTCTTTGGATCTTTTATACCACTTTTACGTAGATACCTACTAACCAGTCTTTTCTTTGACAAGTTTCTGGTTATATGATTTTCTTGAGTTACTTCAAGTGATACTGGTTTTGATACCACAGTGTAGAAATTACCATCATCCTTTATATCATCACTGTTATCAACATCTATGAACTTTGGGAAACCTTCTAATGGTACAAATTTCATGGACATATCAGAATATAACTTCCAATAACCAAGATCACAATCCTTATCAGTTCTTCTTTGCTGGATTGGTGCTCCTACCATGAATACTTTTTTTGATAACCTTTGGGGTTTGTGTATATGACCAGCTAATACCAGATCAAACCTTGACAATACATTTATGTTTAGATTTTCCACTGAACCAACTTCTACCCCGTCGGTATCTTTTGCCCCTGGATAATCAGTGTGTAAAAGTAATATGTTGGGTATATCTAGATCCTTCCTACCTTTCATAAGTGGTAAATTCCTAACATACTCATTCAACCCTATATTATGATCAATATATGGGATTCCATGTAATACATAGTTATCCCCAACTACTACACTAGTAAAATCAATACTTTCTAAAAACTTATATTTCTTACTCAGTGTATTTACCCAACTTGGTGAATGAGAGTTTAGGTTATTGTATTTACTCATATCATGGTTACCAGATATTGAATACATCTTCCACTTATCCCAATCCAACTCATCAAATACCTCTATGGTTTTACTTAATAACTCATTCTCTATAAACTCTGGCTTATGGAATAAATCACCACAAAATATAGCTGGACAGCCATACTTTAAACATAAGGATTTAATCAAAAAAAGGACTCTAAAACCATCTAGAGTCCTTTTATTTTCCTGATTAAATTTATTCCATAAGTTTAAGTGTAGATCAGAGAATACTATTCCCACTACCTTTTTCATAATGAAATAAATCGTTTTACTATTTGTTTCCTTTTTTCAAAATCCAGCTCATCAAGTATAAGTACTGATATATCATTGCCTCTTACTTGTATCTTGCCAACTTCAGCTCCAACCAGAAATGATCTATATGGTAATTTTCTATAACCCATAATATCCAGTATACCATATATCAATTGGGATATTTGGAACTGATAATACCCATTTAGGATTCTTTTATTATTATCCTCTATATCCCAATTGTTCAGGAACTTCAGACTAAATGGGATAAATATTAGATGAGTACATTCTAATGATAATAAAGCTTCACAGTTACCAATAAATGACTCAATATCACATTGTCTAATGTGTACTGATAATTTATTAATTAGGTAAGCAATGGAATCAACATATGATCTATCAGTAATGAACCTATCCTCAAAAGCTAATTGTTTATGCCTAAGATTCATTACCTGATAATCTTGTTGGTATATAATCTTAGGATCTTTTGTAATCATATCCGAATGTTTCTCATTTTTGGTCTGTGGAACTAAATCTGAGTATGAACCAGATATGAACTTAATCCTTAACTCTTCCGATAACCATTTTGATAGAGTAGTCTTACCAACTCCACTGCAACCAGTTAGTTGTATTTTTAAAAGTTTTTCCATGATTTAAGGTTTTCAAACGTTTTTATAAAATCAGGAGTTAGGAAGGATAACAATTTGTATTCCTTTAATAAGTTACGTAATTTAGTAGTATCTACCTGATCAGTTTTGTTATATTTTATAGGGATTTTCTTTAGTGGGTGATTATTTAGAGCTACCCTTATATCAATTAGCTCTAAATTTCTTTTATATAAATCTTCTAGACCATCTCTATCTATACCTGGGAATTTATTACTATCATCTGATAAGAAGTTCTGTATGCTCCCAAATTGATTTAAAAACTTCCTGATCTTAACTGGTCCCATACCAATATACCCAGGAATATCGTCTGATTTATCCCCAAGTAAACATAGATAATCCACACATTCTTCTGGGCTGTACCCCATATAATCCATACAAGTTTGATAATGGATTATAGCTTCTTTAAAGGGGTTAAATATTTTTACCCCTTTACTCAATAACTGACAGAAGTCTTTATCAGATGATACAATGACTACTTTACCTGGGTGTTTTATTGAGAAATACCCTATATAATCATCGCTTTCATGACCTAATCCTATTCCATCCCATACCACTGGAATATTGAGATATTTTAACATCTTCCTTACTATACGTAATTGTCTGTTAAAATCCTCATAATCCATGGAGATCTTGTTATTATCCCTATGTTTTTTATAACCACCCAATAATTGGTTTCTGAAGTTAGATTCCTTGGATTGTTTGGTATCTATGGTAACTATTACATAAGTTGGTCTAAACCTAATTATGTAGTGATGAAGTAACCTCATGAACCCATATATCAATCCAGTATTTACTCCCTCTCTTGTTTTAAGGTTTTTAAATTTTTGGTAAGCTCGATGGGCCAAGTTTGACCCATCAATTACCATTAGGAGTTTTACTTTAGTTTTCCTCCCCCTCTTCCGTATATTCTTCTGTATCATCGAATGACTCATATTCTACATCCCCATCTATGGGATAAAAATTTTCGGTTAAACTTGCTAATTTCTTTTTAGTAGTGGATATAGTATTTATTGATGCTGCTTTTAGCAATCTACGTCTAAGAGTATCATCCTCTTCAAGTAGTTTTTGGAATTTCTCTTCCCCCCTACATAATTGCTTACCCTTATATTTATAAATACCACCACTGGATTTTTCAATGATCTCATTTTCTACAAATACGTCTTCAAGTCCAAAATATCTATCAAAACCTACTTCATGATACTTGGGGTTGAAGTATACTGGTGTTTTAGATATAGTTGGTCTTGGAGGAGCAACTTTATTCTTGATTAACCTGATAGTTACCAGTTTTCCAGCTTTTCTTTCTTTACCCCTATACTTAACAGTTATACCCTTACCAGCATAAAAAGCTGCTCTGATTGAAGCATAGAATTTAAGAGCAGCTCCACCAGTAGTAGTAGTATTATCTTTACCAAAACCAACATTCAGTGCTGTTCTAAGCTGGTTAATGTAAATTTGGGTAATACCAAGTCTATAGAATAACTCACTGCGTATTCTAAAGAACTTATATAAAGCTTTTGCTCTACCCCCCATTTCACTTTTACCATCTACCATTTTAGAATCAATATTATCAGCACAATCCATGGCTGCAATTGAATCTACTACCAACAGTATTGGTTCATTATGAGTTAGCTGTGATCTCCAATATATGGTCAAATCTGCCAGGGCATCGGCAATATTTTCTATTCTGGTATCCCTAATTACTGTTACTCCAGCTGGATCAATACCATTTTCTTGTGCCCATGAATTCATCCAAGCCTGTTCAGCATCTACCCATATAACATGACCACCTAATTGTTGTGTAGCATAAGCAAAATTATAGGCTATAAGAGATTTACCAGATGATTCTTCTCCAGCCACTTCAAGAATTTTTCCAAATGGTATACCCCCACCAAAAGTATAATTTAGCATAAAGAAGGTTGATGGTAACCATAATCCATTTTCTTTAGTATCCGAAGCGGTGATTATCATATCACCATACCTTTTAGCTAATTCATTAGCAGTTGGTACTTTAATTCCCACTTTCTTCTTTGCCATCGTTATTACTGTTTCTATGGTTAGCTATATATCTATCCTTTAATACCAATTGAAGATTATAAGTACATAAGTCACTTATAGCCTTTCTAACATTTGATGGTAGATCACTTACTTTGTTTGCTATCCTAATAAAGTGGTTAATGATACTTTGAGTATTGAATTCTCCTCTGTCAACCAAAAAATCCCATGGTGTTCTTATATAACGAGAACCCACCATAACTGGTGGACGGTTATTATATCTAAGGATATATTTATCAATATATTGATGGAATTCCTTGCTTTCTAGAACTTCATTAATATCAATCTTAGGATTTTCTTCCCCTTTATTTTCTTTTCTCTCTTTGATTGTTGCCATGGTGTTTTGTTTTACATTAAAAAGCCAGGGAATGTAGTACCCCCTGGCTTAAATTTGATTTATAAGAATTGGGTACTTATTTACTAAATATCACCCTTATATTTCTTACCTTTCAGCGTTTTCTTTTTCTTTACTTTTGGTTTTTCATCATCATCTTCATCCATTGATGGAGCTTCCCCAAGGAATTCAGATAATGCTTCTTCAAGTTCATCATAAGATTTCATTTGACCCCTGATGATTTCCTCGAGATCCATTTCTTTTCGATACTTAGGATCTAATGGTTTTCTACCGGGGCATGGATTTACTGTGTAGGTAGTATCCATTAACCCACTTCCAGATCTGGTGATCTTGATATCATATCCTTCCTCGATATCCGTCATATCTCCCCAATCATCCTCATCCAGATATAAATCAATGATACCCTGATAAACTTGTCTTGGGATAAGGATTGGTTTGCAGATTCTATCTGGATCAACCTCTTTACCCTTTTCATCTTTGTAGCAAGTACCACCCACAATGTATCTTCTTCTTGGGGTAAGCATCTTAGCTAACTCATTATCATCCTCATCTTTTGATTCCTTCAATTCCCGATATTTATCCATAAAGGGGCAAGGTTCATCAAAAGTTGCCGGGGAAATAATCCCTCCCTTATCTTTTCCAAGATAGAACTGGATAACTTCTAATCCCAACTCTTTATCATCCCCCTGAGACATCAATCTTACTCTCATAGTCCCCTCTTTTGGGAAAATCAATCCCCCACTTCCTTTTCTCTCCTCAAGTTTTTTCTTTCTTTGAAGCATTCTTTCCCGTGTACTCATAACCTTAGTAGGGGTGGAATCACTACTAGTGGTAGATTTTTTCTTCTTAATGATCTTTACCATGATATCGATATTTGTTTATTCAACATATATTAGTTCATTCATTGAAAGAATAGTAAAAGTATGATCCTTAAATGTTGATTTTAACTTTTGATCAATGAATGTAGGATCAATTTCTTTACCAGCATACAACCCATAGGTAACTATACTACCAATTTTAAGTTGGTGTTGGTAAGTATTATATTCTGGGGTTATTGGACCAAATTTTACAATTACCCCTTTTCTTGGTACACCCTCTTTAACTGTATCTGGTACATATAAACCAGAATTAGTCTTTCTTTCAGATTCTTTGGGGGATATAATCATAACCCGGTTTTCGGTGGGTTCACCAACAATCCCTTTGCAAAGTTCTTTTGCTACTTCTTTACTTGGTAAATTTAGATTTACTTCCATGACTAGTTTTGTTTACGTATGTTTGCAGATAAAGTTTGTAATATTCTCTCCCTTGATTCATAGGCTCTACATATACTTATTAATTTATTAGCTTTATGTACAGCTTTTAGATACCTCTCTTCTATGGATAGATATTTAGGGTTTACCATTGCTTTATGATCAGCAGTGTCATTATTTAATTTGGTATTAGATTCCTTATAAAACAACCAAGCTTTGCTATAAGCAATATTTTTCTCCCTCTCTAACATATCCCTCTTCCTAATGTAATTATCCCTTACCATACATAAGAAAGCATAGTTAGATGGTATAACCTTCAACTGAGAATTTATTATGTTCTCATCTATTGAGAGTTCTTTTGATACATCTATGGTTACTATCTTTCCCTTGTATTTTACAGAGATAATATCATTCTTTATCTCATTTATCTTTTTCTCCATGACTCTCTAAAATATTCTTTGAACTCTTTTGGGTAATCAACTATTTGGATACCCTTTACTTTCCTATGTTCTGCATAGTATTCATCTATGTCAAAATTTGGGGATAACATTTTATTATAGTCATACCCTGGTATATAAGGTAATTCCTCTGCCATAGTCCTACCAACTGTGAAGTCCATTGACATATCAACATCTTTAATTTCAAAACCAAAATATTTTTTGGTGGATGGGTTCCTGCATATATCCCAAATACCAAATATGGTATCAGGAGTTATGTATCTTGGTTCTATAAATTGGTATACTGAGTCATGTACGGTGTTTACTTCTTGCATTGGTGGTAATTCACCCTTTTTTACCTTTTCGTATACTATAATTGAAGCAAACAATGCCATATCTGATGCAGCTGATTGACATGGCATATTTGTAGATTGTCTAAGAGCTTCAAGATATTCTGAATAATTGTCTGAATATACTTTGGGACATCTTCTCCGTCTACCAAATAATGATTCACAATATCCATGTTTTTCCATGAACTTGTGTTGTCTGTCCATGAATCTTTTGATTTTTGGGAATGTTTCAAAGTATTCATCCAAAAATACTTGGCCCTCTTCATCAGATACCTTTTCATCTGGTGTTGATAATGATTCTGCTAGTTTTTTTGCAGATTGTTCATATACTATACCAAAGTTAATGGTTTTTGCTTGCTTTCTTCGCTTTTTCCATAATGGATATAACTCATGTTGTTCATCCTCATATATTGGCAGTATACTATCGTAATCTTCATGATATTTCTTACAGGCTGATGCCAAATGAATATCTTTACCAGTTCTAAACCATTCCAGCATAGTATCTTCTTTAGCAAGGTGTGCCAAAATTCTAAGCTCAGCCTGTGAATAGTCATAGGTCAAAAATAATTTCCCCGGTGGGGTTATAAATTGCCTCTTTATATCTGGGTTTACCATTACTTTTGGTATATTTTGACCATTTGGGTTTCTTGATGATAAACGGCCAGAAGTTGTATTTGAGTTTATGAAATTAGATCTGGTTACATAACTATGTTTATCATTTACTGATAAATCATATATAGTTTTTTCTCCTTCATATTCCATGGATATTAACTTAGTTAGGTATATATCCTTCCTCCTTTGACCATTAACTATACCAGATACCTGTTTTTGAGATATATCATACTTTTCACATATTTCTACTTGGGTATTCCCATTTTGATAATCCTCTAGTATTTTAGAAATGGTTAAAGTATTAAACTTATTTGATCCATTAATACCATTACTTGTAAACGATGATCTGGAATATTTATAAGCTCTCTTTACATTTTCAGAATAGGTTATACACTGTAAATTTTCTGGTCTATTATCCAGGGTATTGCAATTAATATGGTCTATTACCATATTATTAGGTATATGTAATTCATTATTGAATGCCATCCATACTAAATGAGATACCTGGAAAGCATATTTCTTTTTAGAATTATTTCTTAAATATACCCTTAATCTACCTGGGTTACATTCTCTTGGTACCAACTCATGTGGGTGATTATAATCTAACACTCCCCTACCACCCAAAACTTTTACTGAATATATTTTACCCTCTGATGAAGCTATATACCCATCCCATCCTGGAATATCCCTAAATATAACTTCATCATACTTTTTACCAACTACTGGTTTAGTTATATCTAATTTTGAAGTATCATACATTACCACATTTAAATTATGCTTGAATATATATGATACTTTTTTCCAACCACCAGGGGTTAGTAACTTATGTTCTTTTGTACATTTTAGGGTATACCCATCTTGGGTAGTAATTTTATATAATGGTTGTTTCCCTTTGTTTATAGTATGTGTTACTTGTTCCCAGGTACCTTCATGGGATAATACCCAAATATCTCTATCCCATACATCCATTATCCCCATTTCTTTAGGACATATATCTTGTATCCTTATATCCTTTTCTTTACCTATAAGTTTGGTATTACCAGATACGCATCCATGGATTAAGAAAGTGGGATGTACCCTGTTATCACTTTGTACCAGTTCCCTTAACCCAAGTATATAGGTAGAATTCATTTTATCCAAACCCCTTAAATCTAAAAGGTTTTTAATAAAACCAGTTTTATCATCTGGTATTAACTTTTCTAGAGTTTCAGAAGAAGTACTTGGGTTATTAGTGGGTTTTTTAGTTTTTGCATCTCTGGTATATTCCAAAATAGGGAATTTGAAACCCTTTTCTGAATTATATAATAAATCCACCATTTGCTTTTGTGAATTGAAGTTAACTGGTTCAACTAACTTCTTTTCATCATTAGTAACATATTCCCCAGCCAATACCCTGGATATCTTTGCTTCTCTGGTTTTTATGCTCCTAGCTTTTGATGGATCATCAGATAATTGGGATATTTCTTCGTTTAATTTGTCAATATAGTTTGATACCCTATCACTCAATAACTTTTTCTCATATCTTCGTATAACTTTTAAGTTACGAAGATTTGAAGTTACTTCCTTTATTAATGCAGCATATTTTTCAGTTAGTTCTGAGTTAAGTTCTAAATCAAACGGTAACCCATTTGATTCTGCTTCTTGTAAAACCTTACTAGCTGGCATTATCAGGTTTCTATATAGATTATAAAAACCTTTATCAATCAGTTTTTTCTCAAGAAACATTGCTAATCTAAAAGTAAAATCTGTATCCATACAACCATACTTACATAATGGTTCTAATGGTTTCTTATCCCATGATATGGTTTCAAACTTATCATACTTTTCATAATCAGCAAACTCAGGTAAATATCTTCTAACCATATCTTTAAGACCATTTGGTCTTTCCTCATTTAGAAGATATTTTGCAAGCATACCATCTATTACTGTACCTCTTGAATATATATGGTATTTTTGGAATATCTGGTTATCAAACTTCCAGTTCCATGCTATCTTTACTACTTTTGGATTTTCTATTACATTTCTACCAAAATATAATAACCAATCCAACCATACTCCATCTTGCATCCATTCCAATGACTCATCAAAATGCTGTAAGGGGATAGAACAACCAGATCCTACCTGGAAAGTTACAGATAGGATCGTAGGTTTAAATTCATCAGTATATATACCTTTACCATTAGTTTCAAAGTCAACAGAAGCATATCCCGTTTTGAGACATGCTTCCACCAATTGTTTTAGTTCTTTAAAACTTCTTATGATTTTATATCTTGTAAACATTCTGTTGTTATTTTTGTTTCTTCTGGATCTACCAGTTGATGATTAAGAGGAGATATTGGACGTTTACATATTGGACAGTTCACAAATCCAAATATATCTAAATCTGTTGGTTTTATTTCTAATAGAGAATGGCAAGTTAAGCACTGTACTCTATATACTTTCTGTTTACCTCTTTTAAGTACCCTCATGATAGTTGTTTTAGTTTTAAGTACTTTAACTTTAAATTAAGATTTCTTATGGTTGGGAAGACGGGATTCGAACCCGCGACCCCTTGCTCCCAAAGCAAGTACACTAACCTGACTGTGCTACTTCCCAATTAGAAAAATAATATAGGGTAATATCCCCCTATATTTTCGTATAGTCTATGTAGTACTCCATAAACTAATTCTGGTAGTATCTTTTCCACCTTTTACTACCATACTTGTACCTAATTCATACCAGGGAGTTACTTACTGCAGTAGTAACAAACTGTGGATCAACATGGTACTAGAGTTTCCAATAACTCCTAATGTTGTATCGGGGATATTCCCTCACCTGGTCCTCTTTTCGATAGCCTATCCAGGATTAAGCTTAGTGATCCCGTTGGGATTCGAACCCAAGACCCACAGCTTAGAAGGCTGTTGCTCTATCCAACTGAGCTACGGAACCAATAGTACTCGGAACGGGAATCGAACCCGTACAACCTGTAATAGTCAAGGGATTTTAAGTCCCTCGTGTCTACCTATTCCACCATCCGAGCTTATATTTATATATCATCTATAGTAACTGGAGCAATAATATTCTCAGCTTTACGATGAAGATTTTTATACCATCTATGAAGTATCTTCTTAGCAGAACAACTTTTCCTTTTACTATATTTGTTGTAACCTTCATGTGTAGTCCATGATTCAAGGTTTCTGAATCTTTTAGTATATCTACCAGTAAAATTACTTTTCATAACAATCTTATTGCCAGATTTTGGTACAAAATATCATTTTAGTGGGCCCAGAGGGGCATGATCCCACGACCTTCGGATTATGAGTCCGCTGCTCTAACCAACTGAGCTATGGGCCCTTACCTGGATTAATATAGTAATTAATCCAGTACTTAGTATTTTTAATTTAAAGAACTACCAAACTAATTTTATTTAGTTTGCATAATTCAATAGATCTTGTTTCAACCAATCTGTTGATTAGTTTCTAACAACTATCCTATAGATCTCTTAATGAAGTTTTCAATTTTACCCAATCTTTTTGGTATACATGTAATGAATCAATGGTATTATATAGATAACCTGGTTTTACACCAACCTTCTCTGCCACATATTCCATTAACCTCCAAGCCAGATATACATCATTACCAAAATGGGTAATAAAGTCAGAACTTCTCTGATGATAACATATATTTAGTTGTTCTTCACCATTATGATTCTTTCTAATTAGAAAATCATAATACATGGAACATGGGATTCTCTTTCTACCATCCAATAATCCAGCATCTTCACCCCAATATATGTTTATGATTGCTTTTCTGGTATCATGGTCATCACGTAGTAAATTGATTACTACATCCACCATACTAATAAACTTATCTTTGTATGAGAACTTTTGATTCATTCTCTCTGAATATGTATAATCAAAAGTTTTTGTATGACCAGGGATACTTTCTACAAGGAACTCACTCCATACATCTTCTCTCAATTTCCATGCTTCACCAGGATTAAGCATTTTACCAGATACTCTTTCCAAAAATTCAGCATCTGCCCAATCCTTTGATTTAGTATGGATGAACAGAATATCTGGGTCTGGTAATTTTGTTAAGCAATACTGTTCACAGATAAGTTCTTTGGTTACAAAATTGTCATTACCCTCAATGTTTTTGTTTTGATAGGTTTTGGGTTTTACTTCTGAACCCATCTCCCATAAGTTTCTGCCAGTTTCTGACATTAACTCATAAGCATCACTGTAAATTCTCATCCTTCAATGATTTTAATCAATTAATTCCCAAATAAAAATATTAGTAAATATTAATAGATCATGATATACTACTTTTGTATCACAGTCTACAATCTCTAACTAATGTTTTTGGATAGGTAAATAATTCTGGACGTAATACTTTTAAAGCTCTCTTGTGTACTTTGTATTTTACTTCCCCAACCTCACAACTTAATAGATATTCCAACCTATCTATTAGTATTGCTCTTCTACTTTTATTGGTAGAAGTTAACAATATCCTTGATATATCTTTATGAGCATGATACATCAATAGTACAGTATCATCGTTAAAAGTTTGGTTAATATGTATGGTTAAAGTAAATTTAGTATTACCATATACATATTCCCCAATTCTTTGAAATAATAATAGATCGCATACCAATCTCTTGGTTATCTCTGAAGCTCTAAGGAATACACATATATTTGGATTCTTTACTCCATACCTTCTTGAGAATACCATGGATAGTAAACAGTTCTTACCATGACCATGTTTGTTATCAAATTGCAAAGCTAAATTATAACTTCTAGAGTTATTATTTTCTTCTTCCCTGATTTCCTTTGCAATAGATTCTAATTCTTCTCTATCTAAGTAATTTCCCACCAAAGATTTCCATTTTGATATGGTATAATTGAAATGCCTTCCAAAATCAAAATCATTGGGTAACTTAGGATTTGAAATACCAATTACCAAGTCATAGGTATATAAGGCTTTACCTTTATATACGAAACCCAGACTATCATCATCTGCCTTTATAAAAGCCTCATTAATAGCTTCCCAAGCAGTTAGAGAATCTGGGTACCATCTTACATTATTCATGTTGTCCACCAACTAACATCTGAATTTCCCTATTGATATACCATATAGCTTTCTCAAGGTCTTCTATATGTTTATCTTTATCCACCATACCAACTTCTGTTTTTAAACCAGCTCTCCATAGGTATTTTATGGCATTACCTATACAAAAATCATGATGTTGTACTATTTCAATACATTCTACACCTGAAGGATGACTAGTGTAGTGTTTGGGGTGATTTACATTGTCTTCTGCCATCGTACTTGTTATGGATTTATATCTTCAAAAAATGGTGGTAATACTTTTTTCAAATAATCAAGCAAGGGTAACATTAGATCTCTCATCTGTGGATGAGCTTTATTAGAAGTCCTCTGTTTTAGTATTGTTCTCCACTCTCTTAAGTTTGCAGTTACCACTATCTCTGTCTTAAGAGCATTAGGTAGTACTGCTCTAGCTTGTTGGGGTGTCCAACCAATCTTTATTAACTTTAGATAATATTTCTCTGCCCTAACCAATGAATTAAAGAATAATACTCTACCAGTACCATATATATCAAAATCTCCATTGGGAATATTATCATATTCATCATATGATCCTTCATAAAGATCAAGATCACATGGGATTATGAAAGTTACCTGATTATCAAATTTATTTTTACTGTAATTACAATATCTGGTTGATTCCTGTGAGAATGATGCTATCCTGTGTCTCACTAATTCATGGGAAACCCCCCTATCAGTTATAAACTTTACTGTGAAAGACTGGTGTTCAAGTACTGATTCATGACCAGATGCTATCAACCTTCTACAAAAATTAATGGCACTGTCATCTGTTATCTTATCTTCTGATTTATAACATACTCTACCAGCTCTTTCTATATACTTGGCAATATCTGATGGTGGAGTATGCCAGTTTACTTCAAAACTTTGTTTTACCAATTTCATACTTATTCCTCCTCTTCAATTTGATCCTCCATTACTGATTTATCAGTTATAGAACCATCTGATTCACTAAACTTAATAAGTTTCCGTTTCTTATCTGGTTCCATGAACATCTGTAAGTCATATTTCTTTATGAACTTCAGATAAGCTGATTTGATCTGATTTCTTACCAATATAGAGGGACATTTTTCTGGCAAGGGTATTCCATCCCAATTTCCAATGATACAGTCTTTAGCTAATAATGATTTAGCTTCTTTACCATATTTCTCTGGATTAAAGATCTTATATACCCTCATATAAGCTTGGTACTTTGGATCATCCCCAGAATCTGAAGCTTTTCTTACTCTCCTTAATACCTTTTTGAGTTTCTTTTTTCTATCCTCATTCTCTACTTCACCAATTAACTCTTCAATGTTCTGATACCCATTTACTAACATTATACTGGTATCATCAGCAAAAGCAGATCTTATAAAGAGTTCTATGGTGAAGTCATTATTACCATATACATACTCACCCATACGTATTGATAATAATAGATCCCATGGCAATCTTGTCACTACATCTGATGCTCTCATTACAATGGTTAATCGTGGTTTATCTATACCAATCATTCTAGAAAACATACCAGACATTAGACAACCCTTACCATTACCATGAGAGTCTGCAAAATTAAACCCAATGTGATAATTACGGTTTACAGCTTTATTCTTTTCAAACTCTCTTATCTGTAATTTTAACTTATCCAGAGAATCAAGATCCAGATAATTATTTAACAAACTACTCCATTTACTCTGAGTATAACCCATGATCTTACCAAAATCAAATTCTGGATCAAACTCTGCGTTTTCTATAAGTATAGATAACCCATAAGTGTAGAGTGAGTTAGTAATTACTGCACCTTGACCATCACTAAATAACCCTTCTTCTTGTTTTAAGAAAAGCTTGTTTACTTCAAACCAAGCTTGGTCCCCACTTTTGAATATAAATGACTTCATTAGTAATTGGATTTTATTCTAAATTGGTTTACCATGTTTTTCTTGAAATATAAGAAAAATAGGTTCTCATCATCTATACCCATCATATAGAACAAACCCATCATACTTATGAAAGCTTTTACCAATGATTCCTGGTACTGCTGTTCATTAGTCATCATCTGTGACTGTTTCCATGGTTTATTCTTCAGAAAATTACGGGCAATGTTTAAATGGTAGGTTACATCCCACATCATTGGTTTAAATGATCTATATTTCTCACTGTTATATAACCTACCACAATTTAAGAACCTTACATCTATATTGGGTACTCCCTCTTCATCCTTTACAAGGTCATATATCCCAACTAAATCTACTAAATTACTCTGTTTATAATCAAAGGAATATTCCGTTTGTATTAACACTAAACCAACAGTCATTGCTTTTGCAATGGTATTCAGTCTATAAGTGGATAATTTATTATACATATTTTTATCTATCCACTTGTTTAGATATGATTCTATATCTTCTGGCTGAATATTAGCATATATGAGTAACTCAGTCATGAAGTGCATAGCATCAGCCATCTCTTCCCCAGCATTCTGTAGGTGATTCAGAGTTTGTACAAAATCATTGGTATTTAACTCTTGACCAAACCATAATTTGTTCTTGGTTGTTAATTCATCTACCAGAATCAAAGCTTCATATCCTTCAGCAAGTTCTTCAATTACTCTACCAGTAAAATCCTTTAATAGAACTTGTGATCTTTTAGTGTTAACATCTACTGGGTAACTTTGTATACCCTCTATCTTGATATAATGATCAAGTAGTTTCTTTTGTAATGAGTAAATACATTCTAGATACTTACCCCCAATGACCTTAATAGGTTCTTCTTTGATATCTCTTGAGTCCATGATTTTATTTTTTATCAGTTGATCCAAAACCATTATTCCCCCTATCAGAATAATTTGATGATAGGATATCATTGTAGCTGTCCTCGGGAACTTCTAACAAATTAGATTGGATGATTGGCAAATGCAAAAACTGAACAATCTTATCATTTTGTTGGATTGATTGATTGTTAACATCCAAATTATGTAAACCAATATGAACTTCTCCAGTATAGTCTGCATCAACAACTTTGCAAGTTACAGTTAATCCTTTTTTAGTGGATATACCAGATTTGTTATCTGCTATCAAGGCTGATCTCTTGTTTACTATCCATACCCTAATACCAGATGGGATTAGTATTCTTCTACCTGGCTTAATTGTAAGTATCCCATTACTGATTATATATGAGTTAAAATCAGGGTTGAGTTCTCTAATCCTTGATACCATCTTCTCATCAAATACTGGCATATAAAAATCAATGCCAGCATCATTCTTATTTGCTCTATTTGGACTCTTTACATCTCTTACTTTACAGAAATATACTTCATTACAATCAGCTACTTGATTAGGGTTTTGTTTTTTTGCCATGATTATGTAGTTTTATGTTATTAGATTAAAGCCCAAGCTTCTATTACACTATCCTGTACATCACTGTATGGTATAGTGGAATACCCATTATTACCCCAAGATGATCCCCATGAGTTTTTTAATATCAACCCATGTTTATCATAACCTATTAGTGATACTGCATGGTACCCTAACAGTTTTCCATTGCTTTTCCAGAAATTGGAATCATAGGAGTACACTGGCATTCCTGCTACAACACCAAACATGGATACAATAGCTTTCTTGATAGAATCCACTGTACCCACTCTAAAAAATTCTCTTAACTTGAAGTTACCCTCTTTTGAATTAAACCCATAATTTGCTCCAATATCCATCAGTTCATCAAGAGCCATACCCTCTTTAGTAGTTCTATGATTATAGAACTCTTTTAGATCAAATGGTTTACTAACATCATAACCTCTTGCTACCAAATCTGATAGTGCATATACAGCACACATAGATGAACTTCCTTGATCATATATCTGACCCATTGGGATACGGTATTCTTCGGGTAATGAAGTTTCTTTACTTATTTCTACAATAGTAGATGTTTTACTCAGTCTGATATCAAGTGCTCTTTCCATTATCTTAATTTTCTGTAGATTATTACGTTAATAGAATCAAGTTCGTTTACAGTGAATTGGTATTTGATTTTACCATTTTTTCCAGGGATAAACCAAGTTCTGGTCATGTAAAATGGTTGTACCCATAGAGTGTCCCATTTAGGAGGAAGAGGCAATTCAAAATCAACCATAGTAACCATCGCAGAATCGATTGATTCATTACTCTTGATTGAGATTGAATGATAGTTTGATTTACTACAACTACCAAAGGTAACCATTGAAATGAGTATGATCATAACTATACCAGTTATCATACTCCAAGATAGTAATCTTGATTTTTCTACTCTAATCATTTTTCAGTAAATTCTCTGTATAATGTTCTTGCTTCTTTTATGGTTATTAAGTACTTTGCTTGTAATTTCTGGATAATGGTTTTTTTATCCTCCCCTTTTCTTCTCAAAGCCCGAAATGTTTTCTTTGCAGCTACTTTGTCAACCAATAACTCCATATCCTTGTATTGGTTTTCTTCCTCTAACTCTTTTCTGGTTTTACCCATCATCTCTGCAAACTTTATGCAACAAAGTTCTGAATCACCACAACTTCTGCATTCCTGAGTTGATAGATCATAAGCTTTCCCAAAACATGGATCATCACTTGAACCAATTGAATCAATGTCTACTGGTTTTAGGATTGGTGTATCCTCCAGTTTTATGAGTTTGTTTTTCTTTGCCATAACATGAAAAGATTTATTGTTCAGTTGATAATAGGTTTTTCTGTATCAATTAGGGTGTTCAGAAAAAAATTCTTTACGCGCATATTGAGTTTTTGTTTACAAAAACGATACTTTTTCCGTAGGAAAAAGATCCTATCCATGTTAGGATAGCAAATGTTAAATGTTTTATTTGGCCAATAGCTTATTGATCATATAGCTAATAGCCTCTTTTGATTTCTATATTTTTTAGCTTTTCATAGTGTATTTCATATCAATAACTAAGTCAGTGAGTTATCTACCTGTTGGTTTACCTATTTGTATAACCTTTAAATTTTGTTTTTTATAGTAATTTTTTCTATGGTTACCATGCCTTAAAAGGTATCTTCCAGGAAATACTAAGTCATCCAGATAGGCTTTCTTCTTAGAAGCATGTTGTCTCACTAGTCGACCCAATATCTGGATAGATTTTTCATTTGAATCCATTGACGCAGTATTTTGAAGGTATTTTAAAGTAGGGAAATTTTTCCCTCTAGAAATTATTGTGGTAGATATTAGAATATCTATCTTCCCATTTCTAAAATCCTCTAGAATAGATTCCCTTCCCTTTGTTTTATGGTGAACATATTTTACATTATATGGTAAACTAAGTTTATTTATTTGATCAGTATAAAATTTGTATAAATTTTCACAATGATCAATGAACTTAGTTACTATCAGCATGGGGAACCTGTCATACTTGGCATTAAACAAAACTCTTGAAAATGATAGGTTATAAGCTTCTTTATTGTTACTAATGGTATTAGCATACTCTTCATCATATCTATCTGATGGTATACCTTTTCCTTTATAGTATACCATCTTAACTATTACTGGAGTTGCCTTACCTTTTTTGATCTGATCACTTAATTTTACCGAGTCCACTATATCACCGATGAAACATTTGATGTTCATATTGTGGATAATATGTTTCTTAAGTTGTCCCATATATAGGGTACCACTTAACCCTATTCTTACTTGAGTATTATATAAGTGTTCTATTACAGTCTTATATGTCTTATTATCAATGATATCAGCCTCGTCTATCAATACTACCCCTATCTTACTTAATTCATACTGATATTTTCTGATATTCTTAGACAGTGACTGCACCATAGCAACGTTAAAGTTACCCCATCTATCTATTTTATTACCCTGGATAAATACTATATCCTCATTCGGTAATAATGGTGGTATTTCTCTCTTAAACTGATTAAAAAGGTCTGAATCATTCAGTAAAAGTATGGTTGGTATTTTTCTCTTAAAAGCCTGGTGTATAGCACAGAATAATAAAGATTTACCAAACCCAACTGAATAATCACCGGCACAAATTAAGAATGGTACATTACCAACTTTGTTATTCAAGAGGGTTCTTAGAGCTTTCTTTTGTCTTGGATATAGTTCTAAATTACCCATAGTATTAGGAATCTCTGGAACTACTTCTAATGGTGGCCTATTATCAACAATTTTAACTTTTTCTCCCCAAGAAATAAGTTTATTATAAATGGTAGGTAATAGGCCAATTCTAAAATTACCCCTTTCAGATATATAGGAAATATATCCATCCCATTTATTACTCCCACGTTGATACATTTGAATATGCCATGCGTTGGGATGTTTTATCCTAAACTCATTATACAATTTATGAGTTATAGCCAATGGTCCACTTATTTCACAAAGGTTACCATTTTTAACAGTTATAGTTATCATCTATTCTTACGTTTTGTTGTAAATAATCATCATCAAATGGTAATTGTTCCATACCAAGTCCCCGTTTGTATATGGCGTAATCAATAAAACTAGCCATTAAATTATTATCATCCAGATAATCTTCTACTAAACTTACAAAATCTGCTTTACCTAATTTTTTGTTCATGGTGGTTAGTGTTTAAATTGTTTCCAAATATCTTCATTAACATTCTCTTGATTAAGCTGAATGTTATATTTTGATACATAAGATATCAATCGTTGTGTAGCTTTTTCACCATATAAATCCTCAATTTTTGGGATACCATTGCAGAAACTAAGAGCTTCAAACTGAGCATCTATATAGGTATCATAGTCAACTTTTCTACTATCTGCTTCCTCCCTAGCTCTTAAGAAGTGTATATACAATGATGGATCCTTTATATAATTATTAAGGATCCCAGTTTTATCCAATACTATATTGCAGTACCTGTTATGAATATATTGGGTTTCTTGGGGATATGGGTCATTAGTTAAATCTACTTTAGCTTGATATCTATCAATGATCCAATTACTTTTGTCCAACATCCACTTTGCTATAAAATTATAGTTTGCCCTTTTAGTACTGCTTGTTAGTAAATCAATGGCAGTTTCAACAAATGCAATATAACCCTGTCTTTTCTTTAGGTTAAAATTATTGCAAAAATCATTTACAACTGATACTAATTGTTTTACCCAAGCCCATTGACTGTCGGTCTGTTTTATTTTTGTTACCCCTACATGTTTTAATTTTATACGTATGGAGTAAATGGTATCGGCTAATAAATTTGCATCACCAACAGTAGAAGTTGTTCTACTACTTACATTCTGTATTTGTTTTTTAGTATTTGGTAATACTGAACGATGGTCTAATGAATATTTCCTAGCCATCATGAAGAACTTGATAACAAATTCCTCTGAGATTGGATAATCAACCTTTTTCCATAGTTCCAAAAATTGAGTTTTGGTTATATGGATAGATGGTTCCCGTTTAACCTTTTTTGTTGCCATATAATGATAGGTTTAATTTTAAATCTAATAGTTCTTGATAGTTCTGATAATGTGTTTTGAACACATAATGAAGAGTTTTCTTTCTCCCGAGATCATTTACATCTTTACCTTCTGGTAAGAATACTACTTTAACCTTTTTAAAGTTTACCAATTTTAAGGCTAAATTAATAGCTCTATCTTTAGCATCTGGATCAAACAAAATTATGACTCTCTCACATTTACTTTTTATAATCTCATTTATCTGATACCTGGATATAGCTTTGCCACCAGATGCTATCCCATTTTCCCCAATAGTTTCAGCATTAATTGCACCCTCACAAATAAAGATGGTTTTATATATATCTAGAGCATCATGATTATATAATATAAAGGATTTACCCAAACCAGTATTTGAAGAGTCTGGATTGTTATATTTTGGACCATTACCCATAAATAAACGAGCATTAAAATATACTAATTCCCCAGATTGATGAAATGGGATTATAAGGTAACCAAAATACTTTCCCTTAGTTCCATACCCCCAACCAGATAGAGATACCTTGTTTATATCAAAACCCCTTTTCTTTACATAAGCTCTGGCTGCTTTTGCTAAAGTTGAATTACCAAATAAAATAGATTTGAATCCATCTGGCAATATTAGGGATTTCCTTTCCCTTAATTCTATTTGTTCCTCTTTGAAAGTATAATCCCCATAATTACCATTATTTAGGATATTGACTACATCCTTAAATGTATCTAAATTTTCCAGATACATTACTAATTGGATAGGATTAGGGTGTTCACCACATCTGAAGCAATTACAACGATTCATGGATAGATTTATTCCAAATTTCCCATCTTTACCACAGTAGGGACATTTGGACTTCATCCATCCATGTCTATAATCAAAAGCACCAATCTTCTTTATGAAGTATTGGTGCAGTTTTCCTTTGAATTCCCTAGTTAGTTTACTTGCCATATCTAAATATCTCCAGAATTATGACCAACCTTAGATTGGTCAGCTATTGGATTTTTTGGTTTAGTTTTACCCTCTTTCTTTATCATCTGGTCTACTTTCTTTCCTTGAGTCTCATCATATGTATTTCTGGCTTCTTTTGTGAATTCCTTCCATCTCTGTCTATCCCCATCTACATTAAATAGACATCTACCATGTGGTAACCCATCTCGTTGAACCACTATTTCCAATCTCTGAATACCATGTTCTTCCTCATCATCAGTAGAATTCAAACCTAAAATACATTGTGCATTACGTACAATTGATATTGAAGAAGCTATATCATTATCCTCATATCTTGTAGTTTTATGTTTTGCTCCCTCACGTGTAATATGTTGAGCTGTCCATATAGCATCTAATTCTAATTCAGCACCCAAATTATCAAGATCTATATAAACATTATCTATTCGTTCAGTATCTTCCTTATGTTTACCTATTGAAGCAAGTTTTGCAGCATAGTCAATAACTAATACATTTATCTTAATCCCTTTCTCAGTTTCAAGTTTCTTTATGATATGTTTAATGGTATTAGCATCTCCTATTTTTGCTGGTATTCTTTCAACGATAAATTCAACCCCCAATTTTTTATACTTTCTCATGTGGCGTTGTTCCAACTTATCAAATTCACCAGATAATATTTCTTTCTTGGTTTTATTGAGGGTTGATTGTACCATACGTTCCATAATATTATTCTTACCATTTTCAGTATCTATATATAGAACGTTTTTCTTCATAGCTAAGTAACCTCTTGCTATATTAATCATAGCAAAAGTCTTCTTTGCTTTGGGTCTATCCAATATCACAAATATACTGTTTTGTGGATAGCCATTCCCATTTGATAACTTATTTAGTTGCCAATATGGAGTGGGTATAATATTAGGGTTTACTTTACGCATTAACTGTCTCCTAGTGGTTCCCCCAACCATATATAATGGTTCTTCATCCTTTTGAGGTGTGGAATTTCTTATGATATTAGCTACCTTGTTCTGATAATCCTCATATAGGTTAAAATTTGAAAAATCCATGGTTTCATTTAGATTCTTCATCTCAATATAGGCAGCAAATTTAAGAATATTGTCTTGAATAATATCCTCATCTTTGAGTGGTTGAGAATATAATGATTTTATAAGTTTGTGAATATTTGGGATATCATCTTTAGTAACTAAATCAACATATTCTCTACCATTTAATAGGCTAGTACAAGTTTCCACCAATAATGCTTGACTTGGTATTTTGTGGTATTTACGTACAAATTTACGTAAACTCTCCATAACAATTGCATGTTCTATAAGAGCAAAATACCCCGGTTTAATCTTATCAATAGTAAGTAATGACTCCTTACTCTGTATAAAATAACGTATTACTTCCAATTGAAAATCAATTGAAAATGTAAATTTATCTGGAATTGAAAATTTGTTTGTTTTCCTAGACATGCATATCACTTTTAGTAGTTACTACCATTTACATATAGTTCTTCGAAGTAAATAATTATCACCCAGGGTGTTAAAAAGTTTACTCAATTTCAAATAGTATTAAAAATTTATATTATATTTGCATTGAAACTAAAACTTAATAACCATGGTAAACAGGGGTACACAAGGATCAGAAATCCATAGAATCAAACCATTTTCCCATTATAACAGGGATCAATTTGAAAGGTTATACAAACTATGTAAACCATTAGTTAGAAACTTATCCAGAAACATAGATGCTCGTAGATTTAATGTAAGTAATGATATAATCCAGAGTTATTTTTGGGATAAATTTTTATATGTATATAATAAATATCAGGATGAATATGATGAAGAGAGATTAAAAGCTACAATCCTAACTTCATTACAAATCTTCAAAAATAAATTACTACGTAATGCTTATACCCCACAAGCTGAATTTAACCAGGAATTAACCTCTTTTGAGGTATTATATGATAATAATAAAGAATGGTTGGATGATAGTGAAGAGTCTAATTCTAAAGAAGAATTGTCGAATAGATTTAATGGGTACTTAATGGATAAGCTCAGTCCAGATGAGTATCTTTTATTTAGAACCGAACTTGATCCACCACCATTTTTTAAAGAACGTATTACTCAATCACATGGTAAACTATCTATACTCCATCTCATAGACTTCTTTGAATTACCAAGAGATAAGAGATCCCAAACAATGTTAACTAATATGAGAAAACATATAAAGGAAGTACTTGACCAAGCCAAGTTCGAATTCAAACGCTAAAAAGGGTTAGCTGGCAAGATAGAATCATAACCAACTAACCCCAAACACCAACTCAACTATGGCTGTTATTTCAATTTATCTAAGTTGTCATCTATGTACATAAATGAACCAACTAGAGAGTTTACCAGGTTATCATTTACCATATCACTGGTAAGTAAAGCAACATCTTCTTGGTTATCCTGGAATAACCATTCCAGTAATACTGCAGAATAACCAGATCCCATCAAAACTGTGAATTTTGATTCTTTATCATTATCCCCATCTGATAAATCTACTCTAGCTTTATAGGTGGGAAAATCCTTTTTTAGGTTATTGAAGATTATATCTGCAAACAAATCGGATCTGGTTTGGCCTGGAGTGGTATAAATCTCAAATCCTCTGGCATTTGCCCATTTTGTACCATCCCCAGCTCCATTATTATGAAGGCTTACCAAAAATTTTACTTGACGGGGGTTATCCAGTTTTAGGTTGGAAGCAAAGTTTTTTCTGTTTGATAACCCTATCTCTTTATCAGTTTTATTGGTAATCTCAACTCTAAAACCAAGTGATGATAGTTGGGTTTTCAATTTATTGCAGATCATTCTACTCCAGATATATTCTTTATGTTTTCCATCTGGAGAACTTTTACCTGGTACATCTGACCCATGAGCAGGGTCCAGTATGATTACTAAGTCTCTCATAAGTTTCTAAGGTAATTTAATTTCATCCCATTTATAAGTATATCCGTAGATTGATCTAAGTTAGCTACAGTGAATTCCTCTTTGGGAATATATATCTGTTCCATAATAAAATCAATCATCATACCTATATCTTGTTCATCCATAACTTCGGATAGTTGCCTATCTTCATAGATAAAGTTACTTAGGTATGAGTTAAATTCTATGTAATCATTATTAACCAATCTGGTAATTTTTACCTTGGTAGCTTCATGATCATCTATATGGTTTTCTAACTTGATTCGTAATATCCGGTACTTAACAGTATTTGATAAACTGTTCATACCTCTACGAATTATTACTTGAGCTTGAGTTTTTCCAACTGTCCTATCAGCAGCACCCTCAAAAAAATCTTGGGTTTTGACTGCAGCTTCATGGATTACATCCACTTTCTTAGCTAGAGATATAATCTGGTATACAAATATTAGTACCATAATAATTATGAATACCATGAATATACCAAAGATTATCTTTAGAGCTCCATAGTTAGCAGCTGCTTCTGCTAACTCAACTGATGACTTAGTTATTTGATTTACTGCTTTGTCAAGTGCAGGGTTATCCTGCACTAGGTTTGGTAATATTAATAGGGTCCTCATATTAGGTTATTTTAAAGTGTACTTGTAGCTGGTAAATCAATATCAGCTTCAGTTGTTATAGTTGGTACAGATACTGGAGCATCTATTAATAGAGTAGGAACATAGTTTTCCAAAATAACGTTTGGATCATTCTTACTAAAGAATGATACATGTATTGGTAGATACCTGTTGAGTATTTCGATAAAAGCATTCTTTACTTCATCAAGTCTACCCTGTTGTTCTATTAATTCATACATACCTTTAGGTATACTTATAGTAGCTTTCATCAGTACGCATGACCAACAGTCTCCAAAAGGCCAACCAGCTTTTCTTTCCCCATATACTGATCCAGTTCCATTATATAGAGCTATAACTAGATTAGCATCTCCTTCATAATCCCCCTCTTCAAATTCTTCTAGAGAAGAATATTTAGATACCAGGGAATCTATAGGCAACCTCTCTTCTAGTTTTATATTTACCCCATAAAATCTACCCAAAATGGTATAAAATTTTTCTGTACACCGTATCTTATATAATGATATGGCATATTTTAAAATCTTATGGGCATCAGCTTTGGGAAAACCCTCTGGACTGTTTAACCAACGGTATACATTATCCTTAGTATAAGGTTCCCCCTTTGTTAGTACTCCATAGGCATAAGGGATAAATCCAAAGTACTCCCACAGATAGTTTAGAAATAACTCTGGTGTTTTTTCTGGATCTATCAAATCCATAAAGTTATCGATATCTGGTTGAATCTCTATATCCAGATAATCTGAACACACATCTATGAATCTTTCCAGGATTCCCTTACCATCAGAATCCTTATAGGTATCCTGTTCTTTGTAGTATATAGGGAATAGGTTTTTAAAAATATAATCCCTGAAATTACTAAACGACTTCATTTATGGTCAGTTCAATGTTACCACTCTTAAATATTGGAATATTAAAATCTGATGGTACCAGGTCTATATTCATTGGTTGCAAAGTGATAAGATAGGAATCACCTGTATTATATTTTAACCCAGTAGTAGTTTCACCAATGGTAATGTCAAATGCTATGTTATTGTTTGAAATGGATAACATTTGACCATAGTTACCATCTACATTTATATCCACATCATCTACTCCAGATATATTATAACCTTCTTCGGTTATAGTTACCTTTAAAGTTCTTTTATTCACTGGAGCTTCTGAATCACCAGTTACAAACTTGGTTTGGTTGAAGTAAGTAATGTTTAAATCCGGAGCTAATTCTGGAGCACTAGTAGGAGAACCCTGTGGTACTGGATAACCAAGTATATATAGAGAGGTAATGGTAAGATAGTCAACCATACTCTGATTATCTATAAGAGCATATAAGTCTGATAACCTTACCACCTTGTTAATGTCGGAAGTGTTGTAACTGTAGTTTTCAACTAAAGCTTTTATTACCTGATCACTTATATCATTTTTACTGAATGACTTATTACCAGTTATATTAGCTTTTAAGTATATAGAAGCAGTATGAGTAGAGTCTACACTTATATTGGTGGTAATTACTTTTGATTTAGATATAGCATCATATGCCTGATCAATTAGAGCCATAGAAGCTTCTCCACCACCATCTGGGGTTATATATATGTTTACAAACTTACCACATATATAATCCACATAAGCTTTATCTACTCCGGGCACTAATTTAGCTATAGCTTCAAAATCATCCTTAGTAATAGCTACCCCAAGAGTCTTAACTGATAATAGAATATGACCCTTCAACATATCAAAAGTTTCATAATTTGATCCACCACTACATGGATATAAATTAGAAACCGATATATCTGAATATATTGAGGTTAAAGATTGTGGAACTGAGATACCAAATGAGTTTTCTGGTAAGTTAGCTTCTTCACCATAGGTTATGTAATATGAGCCAACTACCTCTTTACCTATAGTAGGTCTCATCCCAAATTGACCATCACCAAATACTATGTATGGTTTGTTAGCAGTATCCAGTTCTACTTTAAATACCTTATCTACTGAATTGGCATAAGCAAATGTATCTACTAATCTCCAAGGTATACCGCCAATCATAAGAGTCATTGAACCTTCTACATACTTCTGATCGGTTGGCAGATCACCAAGATATATAATAACATTGGTAGAAGTTATTGTACCTAATGATACATCGCTCACCTTAGTTTTTTGTACTACTGGTACCTTTACTGAATAGGGGTTTTGAGTAGAATCCCAGGTTATAGTTTTTGAAGTAAGCCACTCTTTACCATCATTTGATTTAAAAGTGGTGTTTACTGGTATAACTATATCTTGTTCTATCTTACTACCAGTGTTTCTATATAATGTTAAATCAACAGAGGGGGGTACAGCAGCTTTTATATGGTAATCTACCAACTTAGCATGTTTATACAAGGATGAATATCTCCTGGCAGTGGGTAGAAAAGCTTCTCTTGCCATATTATCTATATAAAAATGGAGTACCTCAGCTATAGCAGCAAATATAGATATAATCAATATAAATATATTACCTTCACTGAAGTCTGTCATTTCTGGAACTCTAGCTTTTAGCTTAGAGATTAATTGACTTTTGATATCTTCAAAAGATCTTTGAAATGGGTTTAACCATGGATTACTAGTAGGCATTTATTGTACTATTTAAGGTGTTATACTCAAAATTAAGTTCTTCTACCCTTTGGGTATTATTAATCATAAATCTTATAGTAATATATACCTTTTGGGAATCCCTAGATGAAGATACGGCTAGTTTCTTTATTCTGGGTTCCCATGACTCTATACTACTTGCTATAAAATCTCTTATAAGATATTCTAGCACTTGAGTATTTGGTTCTTCTATACATTCCCATATCCTACACCCAAAATATTCTTGTCGTATTCTTTGACCTATTTGATAACTTAATATGGCCATCAAATTTTGTTTTATTAATTCTGGTGACCCATAAGTTAATCCCCATCTTACTTTAGCTACCTGACTACCATCTGGTTTTGTAACCATTTCTGGTTTCCCATTTTCATCTAATACCTGTTCAAGCTTTATAGGAAATAAAGCTCCAATACCTATGGAGTTGAGTTGGTTAAGGTTCATAGCTTTTATTTTTATACCGGTATAGCATTCAATACAGAACTAGCAGTAGAAATCAATTGAGCAGTTGTATTTACCACTTCTGGAGTTGGTAATCCAGTCATAGCTACTAATTGATTTACTTCTGCCATTTGAGCATTTGCTATTGCCAAATTAGATTTAGCCATAGCTACACTATTTTTTAAACTTACTGCAGAAGCAGCTCCAGCTTTTGGAGCAGTCGGGTCTGGAGTAGCTATGGCTACTATTTGTGCTGCCCAACTTTGTGCAGAAGCTATTATCTTCTCACAGGTTTCAACTATAGAATCTATTATGGCATTTATTTTATCTATGATAGCCTGAATAGCTTCTTTAGCTGCATCTTTTAACTTGTTTAGAAACTCTTCCTTACGTTTTGCTTTCTCTTCTTTCTCTTCCTCAGTATCCCCCTCTTGAGGTTCTAAGGTAGCTAAGTATTCAGCATTTTTAGCTTGAAGTACTTGATCTGGTGTTATACCTATGTTAGCCATTAGTGTGTAAACTTTTTATCTGGTAATTTTGGTAAATCAGTAGCCATCCATTTTGATACATTCTGACCAGACATCAATACTGAGAAATCTTGCATGACTGCATCAACGAAAGTCTTAAAATATTCTATGTTCATTACTTCCTTATTGGTACCACCATTTACTTCAACCTTATCTTTATCTATATGAACAGTACATCCACCATCCACTTCGATCTCCACTCTCTCTTTAGTAATGACTTTTAGTAACCCATCTTCATCTTTAAGATATACTTTGTTACCACTGGGAGTAATGATACCTATGGTATTATTATCCTTGAATTCATCTGGAACTTCACCTGGAGCCCAACCAAATGGAGACCATACTGGTCTAAGTGGATTTCCCATTTCGAACTCAACCCAAACTACCTCACCAACTCGTGGTGTAAAGGGTTTATTACCATACTTCATACCACCAAGTTGATTACGTGGTTTAGCTATAACTTCGGCACCATTTAGTACTGATGGTAAAGTAATATGTAATTGCCCAGTAAAATCTGGGTCACTATTGTTTGTTACAACCCCCCTGTATACGGAATAGAATCTACCAATGTATTCTACTCCATATTTCTGAATTATTTCTCCTATTGTGGCCATAATTACTGATCATTAGAAGATTTAATTGATCCTATTAAGACTCCCTTTTCACTAATATTATTGGTATCTATCTTACCACCACTTTCTTTGGTCATAATATTAAAGTCAGTCTCGGATTTATATACATCTATCTGATCTTTGTTTTCATTGTATACACCCAATACTGAATACCCTGGGTGTTCATTGGCAAATTCTTCCAACTTGTCATACAGTATAGAAATCCTATCCTGACCAGTGCTTTCGTAAACATCATTTGCTACCTTATTTACTCGGGCCATAGCATCAAGTAATGCAGTACTAGCTTTTATAATATTCTTTGATACTACCACATTTTTCTTTATGAAGTTTACGTCGCATAGATACCCACTACCGGTATCAAATCTATGTGAAACTGATTTGATATACCATACTCCAGAGTATTTATCTGATACATTTTGGATCTCCAGATTCATTGATTTTTCAAGAAATGGGTCACCAACAAATATTGCTTTTGCAGTAAGTTGGTTACGCACAGTTTCCATTATGTCATTGCCCATAAACAAGTCGGAATATTCCGTATAATCATTAGCTAGCTCTCTAGCTCCATTTACTGGGATCTCTAACTCTATTTCTTCCCCAATGGTGATGGTGTTGAATTCACCCTTATCATTAGACCCCTTGTCAAGAATGGTTACTCCCTGTTTATGACTCAGGTAGTCATACCCTCTTTTCCATTGCTCAGTTGGAGACCCAGGACCATATATAGTATAGGTTTCACCCTGAGAACCAGCTACTTTATTTGTAGTTCTTAGAGGATCATAGGTAGCAGGGTTTACTTGTTTCTTAATTATTACTTTTCTAGTTACCGTGAAGTTAGATATATTGCTCTGATATTGCACTGATTCTGCAATTTCTTCTCCACTACTAGCTCCCAGCTTTTTATTATAACCTTCTTTTAATGACTCAATGAACTTCTTATACTCCTCTTTACTGAGTTGAAGGTTAGCTTGGGTAGCTATCATAGCATCCTCTTTACTATCATAAGTAATAGATTCACGTTCAGCTATGCGTACTTCTTCTTCCCGTACTTGGTTTCTAATTTCCTGTATAGCTGCTTTCTGAGCTTGTTCCACTATAAGTGGAGTCATAACTCCATTATCCTTGAATACTGGGTAATTAGAATACCTATCTTCTGGGTTTCTAGAATATGGATATCTCATATCAAAACCAGTAGTTGGGTTAGCTGGATTACCCCATGAACTCCACCAGTGCATATACATGTCTGGTTGTTCCATATTCTGGTCTATACCTATCTGGGTAGTAGTGGTTTTTACTTTTTTATCATTAGGATCAATATCTGAAGCTTTACCTATCTCTACTGAAGATTTAGTGAACTTAGATTTTACAGTAAACTCAAGTAGTTCACCATTACCCCCAGCAAAAGTATATACCTTTGATACTGGTTTGTTAAGTTTCTGGTTTTCTACCCTGAGTTTTCCACCACTACCATTTATATAATATGGACCCTTCTTTAATCTGTTAGCTAATTGATTAATTTGTTGGAATCTGTTCTTTGCAGTTCCCACAAGTAATACATTAGTGGCTTTATGTTGTACTACATCTACTAACTTGTAGTCATTTGGTAATTCCTGGGTAAGTTTCTCATTCTCTGGGGTTGCTTCCAAAAATTTTACCCCCACCTGATCTGGGTCAGACATATATGGAGTTTGAGATACATAATATACTTGTGGAACAAATTGACCTTGGTAGAATGGGTATATTGCTTGTCCAGGCCCAGTACCAAAATCCTTGTACATCACCAGATACTCTTGGTATTCATCGGGATTTATGTTATTCCCAACTACATCCCCAGATGGTGTAACCCTTTTAGCAACTACTCTATCTCTCACCTCCTTAGTTATATCATAATCTATAAAAGTAATACCGGTCGGTATACCTCTTAAGCATGATATAAGGTATTGCTCTAAACCCTTAGCCTGTTTTGTAAAGTCTGGTGGCATATTTTTAAGCAATACTGAGCAGTCAGCAAAGTCTATTTGTATCCTTACCCCAGAGGGAGTAAAGTTAACATCATGTCCAACTATCAATACTTTCTTGAGTGGACTTGATTTAGAAGTGGAGTCAGGGTATATCCAGCCCCATTGTAAAAATAGGGGCATCATATACTGTAATGACTTTAATGAGATTAAGTTAGTGTTATTAGTTTCTATAATGATTCTCCCACTGTCCTCTTTACCCTCCTCATAGTCATATTGGAATGATGTTACAAATACACCTATGGGCAAGTTATTCAAGGGATCAATAATAGCACTCTTACCACCATCAAAGATGGCTAAGTATGGGGTACCAGTTCCTTTATGTAGAGTGGGATTACTATCTGACTTGGGTATCTTAACAGTATCAGACATATTACTGTGGTATTATCAATTCCATTCCATCTTTAAGTTCTGTATATTGAAAAAAGATGTTGTTTGCTTCAGCTATCTTAGTCCAGTATCCAGAATCTCCATAGTATCTGAAAGCTATGTTTTGTAAGGTTTCACCCTCCAAAACTGTGTGAGTAGTTCGTAAAGGGGTTACATTTATAGACCTTGGTTTTTCCAAAATCTTATCACCATCACCAAGGTCAATTATATAAGCACCGTAATATGGGTTCATAGTGAATTATTTTTAAATACTAAGGGTTTCTAATGGTTGTGGAGATTCAATTCCTCTAGTAACTGCCAAATCCTCCAAAGAAACTATTTCTACCCTTCTTTGATTTGTTGCTGATACCCTTTTAAATGTAAGGGTTTGAGTAGCACAGTTAGGATACAGATGTAAATTTTCTGCTGATTTGGAATACCACCAAGGATCTCTAATACCATCATCAAAATTCTTGGGTCTTTCAAATATTGCACCATTCTGAAAATGGGTTAATATGAAAGGAGCTGATTCAAGGATAAATTCATCATTGTCAAATAAACCAGAAGTACCCCATAATATGTTTAGTACTGGTGGAGAACTTAAATACCCATCAGCCTTAGTCCATGATTTTAACAGATTACATTTAGTGATTACCTCTTTCCTATTATATGGGTCACTTGCATACCATGATATATCGAATGATATGGTATCTTCTCCACCGGTATACATCATAAAGGGGTTATTTCTACCCATGGATTTTACTGCTACCCAATATGACTGTGGAGTTATCTGTAACTCATTTGGTCTATTTTGTATGGTTAGTATAGTTGGTGGATTAGTATACTTGTTTATAATCCATATCTGATTATCTATGGTACGTAGAGCATTTACTCTATTAGCAAACATTTCTCTGTTAGAACTAGTAAGATCATTACTAGTTACTACTGAGTCTTTATCTGTACCAGATAATACCTGTTTTCTGCCTAATACCCAGGGTGAATTTCTCTGGGCAGTAGAATATGAGTCTTCCCTAGCGTAGTGTTGATTAAGTAGATCATTTACTTTGCCCATCTGTTTAGATTGGGCTTTGGGCATTGGTGAACTAGCTCTATTTATAAGTATCTTGGCTCTCCAGATTTTATTAAGGGGAGAAGTGAATATTCTCCCCTGTTCCAATCCGGATACTACACTGGCTACTGCACCAACCGTTTTACCTATGATAGTTGCCATTATTTTAATCCAAATGTAAAGTTAGTTTCTCCTTGCATATCCTCTACAGTTTCCTGCATTTTTTGTTTGCCATCAACATTGAGGTTAATTACTGCAGTGGGTTTTATATTCTTAATCTGTTCAGCCCAGTACTGCATAGCATTGTACATTTGAATAAGTATCTTGTCTTCCCCTGGATACTTATTCCTATTATCAGCCTCTACAAAATTTTTGTATTGAGTATTAAGATTGTTAGTTGCTTCAGTATTAGCATCAGTAGAATCCTTGTTACCCTTTACTGCATCATATATCATGGGACCAATGATGCTTAGTGCAGTTATACCTATACCTATAGGTCCGCCCAGTAACCCAACTAATCTAGCACCAAAGCCAAGTAATCCTCTGCCTATGGCTACCCTAGCTGCCCCCGCTGCTGCTCCGGCAGCTGCTCTTTTACCAGCTGTTGACATTATTGTAGATGTCATACTACCTGCAGTTTGAGCTACTACATCTTTACCTCTTACTAGGGTCCAACCAGTAGCACCCTTACCAGTATTAGCTATCCATCTACCATCTGATCTTTGCTTGGCAACATATTTGCCATTATACAAATACCCACCACCAACTGTAGCTTCAGCAATATTTGGTATAGAAGCACCCATACCCATCTTTCTTTGTGCTATGATAGCTTTCTCCATAGCCATATAAGTTTGGGCTTCAATCTTTGCTCTTCTCCAACCAGCTGTGAGTAAAGTAAACATATTTCTAGCTGATACCTGGGAGTCACCAGTTAATTTTAACCAGAAAGTACCCAATTTTATAATACCAGCAGTTGCTATAGTAGCCATAGTACCAATGGTTACCACTGATGATAATATTGTTCCCAATACTGGTACAGCAAATACCTTACGTACAAAATCAAATACTTTAGCTATCTGGTTAAATATTGGAACTATTACTGGTTCAATAGCAGTAGTGAAAGTAGTGTGTAAGTTTTCAAGAGCTGATTTCATTTTATCTATACCACCAGCTATGGTTGCCATTCTCTGTTCCACGATTGATTTGGAATAACCAGCTGACTGGTACAGAATTTTATCCAGTAATTCATTGTATTCTGGTAAACTTCTGGCTAATGCTGCAGCTGCTCTATTACCACGTACACCAAATATATCATTAAATACTTGGCTGACTTCCATGGAGGTAAGACCCTGCATACCAGTTACTATCTTACTGATAGCTGTTGATAAATCTACCAGATCACCATTTGAATCAGTAAAATCTTTTATTGATAAGCCAAGAGTTTTTAAAGCTTTACCACCTTTATAAGATGGTTGAACTAATGATTTGTTTAGGTACCTAGCCATATTAGACATAGCAGTACCAGCCATAGAACCTTGTATACCAGCATTACCAAGTACTCCAGCTAATGCTGCAACTTCTGGCAATGTTCTTTTCAGGTTTACCATGTCAGCCCCAGCATACTTTATAGCTTCTGCCAAGTCTATCATTGACATGTTTGATGATAGGGCTGCTTTTGCTAACTGGTCACCAACTTGAGCTGCCCCAGAAGCTTCTACCTGGAAGGTGGACATTACATTGGTAATTAAGTCTGCAGTACCTCCTTTCCCACCGAGAGCCATGTTAGTAGCACCAGCCACATAAGCAGCACCCTCTATCATCTGTTTAATTTCTTCTGCAGTATTACCAGCCATAGCCAAATACTGCATACCAGAAGCAATTTCCCTAGAATCAAACATAGTTTTCATACCTAAACTCTGGGCAGTACTAGCTAAGTCTGCCATTTGAGCATCAGTAGCTTGGGTAATTGCTTTTACAGTTGTCATGGTATCTACAAAAGTAGCCCCCTGCATAATAGCTTCTGTTATACCTGAAGCTACCACCCTAGCTCTTGATCCAACAGAATCAGCCATACCTTGAGCTGCTTGTAGATTAGCAGTTACTGCCATTTTAGCATCTTGATGAAGCTTACGTATACTTGATGAAGCTTCTCTAGCTTGGTTTGAAAACCTATCTTTGAGTACTAGGGCTATACCAATTTCAAGTTGCCCACCAGTTGGACTACCACTTGTATATGCCATGTTATTTAAAATTTTTAGATTCCAAAGATTTATAATACTCAGAAGCCGCCCCAAGTAACTTGAGACGGTGTCTGATAGGGAGATAAACTAGAGTCATGTAATCTATCCGGATCTTTGCTCCATGTAAATATATAAAATCCTCATCTACATCTCCCCCGGATAGAAAAAACCCTTGATAGCTAATAAATTAATCTGGGTCTTTATTGATGGGTTTGTTGGATGTTCTATATCAGTTACACCATTAAAATCTGGATCAGAACCATATATCTCTCTTCTTATCTCCATCATATCTCTTGTTGAGAACATACGGAAATTTGTTACTCTATCCCACTTGCCATCTACTTCCATTTGCAAATTACGGGCTATCAGTTCCTGATTCTTGGTTCTCTGAGAATCTGGTAAATTAGCAATGTAAGACTCACCCTCTCCAGTAAGTAGATCAAATTTCATGTTCTTACCAGAAGTAGTAGTAAAAGTAATATCCTTCACTTTCTTACCAAGTGGATAATATGGTATAGCATCTGGCTTTGACAGTAATAATTCTTCAGTTGGTTCATCTGCATAGTCAAACAAGAAGTCATCAACTGATTGACTGTATAGGGTGGGTTCTGGTTGATCATCCCACTTGTGTTCAAACTCAACTTCATCCCCCATAGAGAACTTACGTGAGTTAAACAATATGCAGTATTTATCAAGTACTGGTAACTGATGTGCTTGATCTACTGTTAATTTACCATTTTGAGTATAATCAGTATTGATTACAATAGCAGCAATAAATCTTGAAATGTTTTTAAGAGTTGCTGCTTCAACTGGATTTGATAAAATATCATCATCAGCTCCATTTTGTTCACGTATAGTATACTTATACCCAGATGGTACCGTGAACTCTAATTTTCTACCTTCTAAAAAATTGTCCATAGTGTTGAGTTGTTGAGTTATTTGATTGATAAAACAATAAAGGGAGAGTTCATTACTGAGCTCTCCCTTTTAAATAGTATTAAAGCTTTTCGCAAGTACCAACTGAGAACTCTATTTCTTCCAGAGTATTGTCAGAACTCATTCTATCAAGCTCTTGACCATTTATCTTACATGGCCATACTTCGGTACATACCCAGCTGTTAAGTATTGATACCCCATCTTCTGCTAATTCATTTACAGTACAGGTTTCCCAATACTGATTTGGTACTAAACCACCACCAAGTAACAAATCCTGTACTGACATGATCCAGTCCCACATCCATGTGTCGGAGCCAGAAGTGGTTTCCAATTTTCGGGCAGTTAAGTTACCAACAGATACTCTACCACCAGTTTTAACATCCCGGTTAATGTCTCCATGGGATACTTGTTCAATACTTATTTCGGGAAGGGTTACACTTTGAAATAAGTATGCGTTTACGGGGTGTTTTATAAATAATATTTCCCATAAAAACTTTTTTCTGGGATTCTTTACTTTTGCTGCCATATCTTATTATACTTTAGAGGTTTTGCACTGCAGTTTCCATATCTACACTATTGGAAGCCTGATCTATAACAATGTTTACGGTTACTTCTTGCATAGGAACTATGTCCTTGTATACAATTTGTAATTTGTATTTACCTTGTCTTACATCGGCTTCATTATTCATCTGAAGATCAGCGTAAGAATTAGCATACTGATCACCATTCCAGGTATATTCAGTGATTGCCACATTGATAAGGTCGTCCAGAATTTCCTTACCTTCATAGAATATCTTTTTCCAGGTAGTCCAGTTATTTGGTTCTTCCAGATACTTTTCTAAGATTGGTCTCAAATTCTTTTTAAGATAAAGATTCAATCTTACAATGGCAAGGAACTTTTCTGAATCCGAGAGTGGATTAGAAGTAAAGTTATGCCATAACATGGTTCTCTTACCCTGATTGGGTGTATCCTTGATCACAAATAAGTTACAGTACCAATCTGCTAATTTTTGTAAAGTATCTTTTTTGGAAGGTGCACCCAGGTTTTCCATAACTGGACCCAGTGCATCATTTACTACTCCACGATTCATACCAGCAAATGATACATAAGGACCACTAGTAGAAGCAGCAGCATCCCCCAAACCAATGGCAGTACCAAGAACATCACAATTTTGTAAAGCACCAGTGCTATCATAATACTTAATACCACCAGCAAAGTAGATGATATTCTTAGCATGGCCAACCGTACCAATAAGTGACTCTAGTGCTTTAACTACATTATCTGGGTTCTGTATATTACCACTAGAATCATACTTAGGTACTTCCACATATAAGCAAGTTTCAAACTTACTTATTACATCTTTACCAACGTCAGCCAATACTTCCATGTAATCACTGGGTAAGTGTTGGTGTACATGTGAACAGATTAACTGGTAAGCATCATTGTAGTCAGCCAAAGCTTGATATGCTTTTAACCAGGTTTCTTTAGTAGAATCCCCACCATCGGTACCCTCATTGATGATCATATATACTGGATTACTAGCCAAGAGAGTTTCACCCACTGTTACAGTACCAAACCAATTAGAGTAATTACGGAAAGTGGTAATTACATCATCTATAGTTTTAATACGAGTAGCTAAAGCTTCGTCAGTTGAAGTAGCCGATTCAAACTTCAGCTCAATGTTGGGGGTATTATTTACAAAATCCTGTAAAACTTGTGCTTCTACAAAAGCTTGACCATTAGGACCTTCAGCTGAGTATTTTGCACCAGAGAATAAAAGATTTGAAGCAATGATGTCACCATTGGAAATCTCAGTGGAATCAGCCCCACTAAAGTTCTTAAACTGAGTAAGTGTTACTCTGTTAGTAGGACCAGTACCAGTAGTTAACATCAAATAGAAGTTTCTATCCAACCCATACCCAGTATTATCCAACACTGGACTACCTGGTTCTTTTGTCTGTATAGAAACTACCATAGCAATGGTATTTGATTTATTAGATGGGTCTATAAGAGTAAACTTAATAGTTTGGGCTGATCCACCAATAACTGGTTCACCACCTGGTGTGTATGACTTAGCGGTACCATTTTCAGCACCTTCCCCACCCTCTACTCTGGAAATTCTTAACTTTGAACCCAGTTCGAATGCTTTCTTGATATTTGAAATAGAACCATCAGGAACTATTTCTTCACCATAAATTTCCTGAAAAGCTGGGTAAGAGTTGATAACTTCATCTGGGCTATTAAAAGGCCCTTTAACGGTACGTGCTATAACATGAGATACCCCGAGTAATGGGGTAGCATTTTGTACATTTTTGTTCTCAAACTGGAACTGTACATTAGGAGTTGTTGGCATATACTTAAAAATATTTTTAAGGTTTTGAGATATTTATTTGTTCAGAAGAATTTGGTCCTTCCAATAGCAAAGTAATATCAGTAATGGGTATAAGATCGCCTTCAACTGGCTTATCAAA
>ERZ856578.1361-NODE-1361-length-46457-cov-60.985748_pt1 | contig 46457 bp, 45 predicted proteins | sample MGYA00514384_ERZ856578 | MGnify/ENA primary metagenome ERZ856578 (study PRJEB29103, sample SAMN06111958) | human gut metagenome | biome: human gut; feature: ankylosing spondylitis patient; material: healthy_person | host: Homo sapiens | place: China:Hangzhou...
TCCTTGTCTCGGAACACTACTCTTGAAAACAAATCACTGATAAGATTCATCTTCTGAGGCAGGTTTTCAAATATTGTCTGATTCATAAAATCATTTCCTCCTTTCCTGTGATGTTGTCACAAAAGGCAGGAACATTTATATACAATCCTGCCCTATTCTTTTTTCCGGAATAAAGCAAGAGTCTTTTATAAAATAATCATAGAATCTGGATACTAAGTCTGAACCATTGCTTTTCTAGATATTTATATTATATATTGTTGCACGTGTCATGTCAAGCATTGTTTCGCGCCACAAAAAGTCGCGAAACAACTTCTTTACAGTAGCATTTTATGTTATAATAATTCAGTAAAAATACTTCACAAAGAAAAGAGGAATAAACATGGCTTGGTATGACGAATCAGTATTTTATCATATTTACCCTTTGGGATTAACGGGCGCACCGGCGCAGAATGATTATGGCGAGGTTGTCCATAGGCTTCCTAAGCTGCTCCCATGGATTGACCATATAAAAGAAATCGGATGCAATGCAATTTACATCGGACCGCTTTTTGAATCCGTAGGACATGGCTATGAAACAACGGATTACCGAACACTCGACAGACGTCTCGGCGACAATGACGATTTAAAAGAATTTGTCCGCACATGTCACGAAAAAGGAGTGCGGGTTATCTTTGACGGTGTTTTCAATCACACAGGAAGAGATTTTTTTGCTTTCAAAGACCTGCAGAAAAACCGTGAGAATTCACAATACAAAGACTGGTACTGCAATGTGAATTTTGGTGGAAATAATGAATACAACGATGGATTTTCCTATGATAACTGGGGCGGTTATAATCTGTTAGTAAAACTGAACCAGTGGAATCCACAGGTAAAAGATTATATTTACGATGTAATCCGCTTCTGGGTTTCTGAATTTGACATTGATGGCATCCGGCTTGACGCAGCAGATGTTCTTGATTTTGATTTTATGAAGGGAATGCGTCAGGTTGCCAATGAAGTAAAACCGGATTTCTGGCTGATGGGCGAAGTCATTCATGGCGAATATACACGCTGGGTTAATTCGGAAACTTTGCATTCTGTAACCAATTATAACCTGAATAAAGCTCTTTGGTCCGGCTGCAACGAGCATAACTTTTTTGAAATTGCACACACAGTAAAGCGTCTTTATGACATGGGTGGATGCCATTACCGGAACTTGGAATTGTACAGTTTCGCCGACAACCATGATGTTGAGCGAATTGCAAGTAAGATAATAAACAAAGACCATCTAGGCGTAATCTACACTTTGATGTACACACTTCCGGGGATTCCGTCTATTTACTACGGCTCCGAATTCGGTATCGAAGGAAAAAAAGAACAAGGTTCCGATGCTTCACTCCGACCACACTTAGAACTTAGTGACTATGCCGATGCAATGACTGACAATCCGCTGACTGCGCTGATTGCCAAACTCGGTTCTATCCATCAAGCGCAAAAAGCATTGTGTTATGGTGAATACAAAGAACTTCTTCTTACGAACCGCCAATATGCTTTTGCACGCTGTTATGAAAATGAAGACGTGATTACAGCCGTCAATAACGATGAGCAGTCGACAACTCTCCATATTCCGTATCAGGGACCAAAAACACAGTTTAAAGGTGCACTATCCGGCAAAGATTATATGGTGCAGAATGGTTCAATTGAAATTACACTGGATGCATGTGGCGGCGATATTCTTATTTAGAAATATTTTTTGGTTCACGGTTGACTAAATAAATTCCTGCACATACAAGCAAAAGTGCAAAAAGCGTATTTACATTCCATAGGCTGTCTTTCAGAAAAATAACTGATAAGAGGCTTCCAAATACCGGAATTAAGAAATTAAAAACTGTCACTCTACCCATCGGATTATATTTTAACAAAACAGTCCATAGGGAAAAGGCTGCTGCCGATAAGAACGCTAAATACAAAAGCAGCAGCCAGCCGGTGGCAGGTACTTCCAAAATCGAAATTCTCCCTCCAAATAAAAAACCCACACCAATCAACAAAACCGCACCCAGAATAAGCTGCCACCCACAAAGAGTAACCGGTCCCATTTTCTTTGCCGCCTCTTTGTTACACAGCGAGCCAAGTGCCGATGACACAGCAGAACAAAGCATAAAACCTTCTCCTAAAAAGGAGAGCGAACCGCCAATACTCCCTTTTCCGAGATTTACCACAAACACGCCAAGAAGGCCCAAAAGACACCCCGCAATTTTTCTTCCATTAATTGATTCATGATAAAAAATGCATGCCGTCACCACACAAAAAAACGCTGTACTCCCATTCAAAATTGCACCTTTTACTCCTGTCACGTGCGCCATACCAATATAATAAAAAACGTACTGCAAAGCAGTCTGGACAAATGCCACAAGTACAATCTGTCCTTTCGGCCACTGCTTTCTCCGTTCCTTTTTATGCTCCTTTTTCTCCACAAAAAAAGAAATCAAAAGAGTCAAAATACCTGCAATCAAAAATCTCGCACCGGCAAACATAAGCTGGTCTGCGGTGTCCTGACTAGCAATCCGAAACATACGGTATCCGGTTTTTATACCGGGAAATGCACTTCCCCAAAGCAGGGTACACAACACCGCCGTTGCAAACACAATCCATTTTTTTGAAAATAACTTCTGTGCGTTCATAAATATAATATTACCCTTTCACCTTTTTCTATGCAACAAAATGGCACCCCCTCAGGAAGACAGGATGCCATAAACTATCTCATTCATCAGTATCCGTAAAAAGGATTACCGGTTTGGACAAATGATATTGATAATATTTAATTACATTACCACTATACATACGCATCGGATTCCAGTTGCACAAATCATAATCCTTGTGATATGGCAAATGATAATAAAAAGAATCATTCGAGCGACTGGTTTTATCGTAAGTAACCAAACTCTTTGCAAAAATCTCTTGTGGTGTCATTCTCTATCCTCCGGCCTTTCTTTTCTCCATTATATGACGGAACAAAAAATTTGGCAAGGAAAAATGAAGAAGGTTTTTGTTCTATGGCTGTTTCCTCCTCTTACTCTCCAATCCCATACTCCTGTAACAATTCTTTTTGGTAGTCTGTATCCATGATTGCTTTTTGTATATCTTCCATTCGGTTATCCGCCAACAAGCATTGGTATAATGCGTTAATTTCCTCGATTCCCTGTGAAATTCCTTGTAAAATCCCTTGCGAAATCCCCTTTGCCATTCCACGCGCCTCTCCTTGAGCAATCCCTTTCTCTATTCCACGTGCCTCTCCTTGAGCAATCCCTTTCTCTATTCCTCGCGCTTCTCCACGTTCTTCATACATATCTAACAATACACACATATCGATTTTTCCTCCTTTTCCTTCTGTTGTCTCAATTAATTCTTTTGCTTTCCGATATCTCCTGTCATTTGTCACCGCAGACAGCCAATCTAAAAATGCTTCCGGGTGGTCTAATTGAAACTCCGTTGTTTGGAAATATTCATCCAGTTTTCTTCTGTCATTTCCGCAGGACAGGTAACGGACTATGTATTTAAAATCCGATTGATACTGGCGAATTGTCGTTTCCGGCTGACTGGCAAGGTTAATCACACAAACCGAATACGAGGGTATCCATTTTGTAAGTTCCTCACCAATGTCTTCCGGAAATTCCAGCATATCATTCAGACATCTTGGTTTTTCCCATTCTTTCTGACTGTAATTCAAAACCAACGTGATGACCGGACTTAATTTCTGTGAATCGTTAAGTTCTTTTGTTATCGGATTTGGATAATTGCCGGTTTTCCGATTACTTTCTTTCACTTCCTTGATCTGCTCCATATATTTGGCGTGTTGGTATCCCATATCGCGCACCGGCATAATATTATTTTTGTCACTCTGATTTTCCAGACATAAGAAAAAACTTCTATTGTTCTTCTTACACTTCATCGGAACATCCATCTGTAGCTGCCGAAGATTTTTATCCGAGACGGTTTTCATAATCAACTCGCCGGGTTCCCGCGACAACTCTTTCGCTGACACATAACATCTGCCACCAAATAAGTTTACATTTACAATGTCTGAAAATACATCTTTGTATTGTAGTAAATTTTTCTCTGCTAAATCTTTTGCTCCCAAACAGTATCCTCCTTAATTACCTAAATTCTTTTATTTCTATCACTACAAGGAGAACATCTGCGCCCCACCCTTGTTTGTATATATACTAGCACAATCAAAGTACAAAGTCAATATATTTGCTTACAATTGTCAGGCGACTTACGCCCCTCAAAAAGAACCTTAAATCGTACCAAACAAACCAAATTCCGGCATATAAAAAGAGCGTAAAACGACACCGCCAATAGGAGGGGCGTTCTACGCTCAAAGTTTTTATAAATCTTCTAATTGAATCTTTACAATCCATTTATCAATCGGAGTTAATTCCGTATTTGTTGCATAATAGTGAACAATAGTCAAATCATCCTCTACAAAAAGCGTGAATAATTCATATTTTGGACATGATAAATCATGTTCATACTAATCACACTATGCTAAAGTTATAACCATAAGATTATATGAGGAGGGTTACCATGAACATATTAAAAAAACAAACCATCAGCATCGGTTTATGCTTTGCGCTTGCCGTATCGACATTTAGTGCCTTTACTCCGGCAACAGCGGCTGCAAAAGCAAAACTGGTCAAAAAGAAACTTACATTAACCGTTGGACAAAAGAAAAAGATTGCGATAAAATCAAAAAAGAAAAAAGCAAAATATTCTTTCAAAGCTTCCAACAAAAAAGCTTCCGTAAGTAAATCCGGCGTTATCACCGCAAAAAAAGCCGGCAAAGTTAAAATTGCAGTAAAAGAGAAGTTGAAGAAAAAAACAAGAAAGGTGGGAACCATTACGGTTACTATCAAAAAGAAAACAGCACAAAACACGACAGTTCCGGCACTTAATACGCCAACACCCGTCGTTACAGCTACCCCGGCGGCGTCTCCGAGCAATGAACCTACTGCCGAACCGACCGCTACCGCTACCGCTACTGCAACACCGACTCCAAAAGTCACTCCTACTCCATTTCCTGAGAACCCTGAATTTTCGAATATTCCAAAAGGTTACACCGCAAAAAATCAGGCTAACAAAGGAGAAGTAGAACGCTTTGAATATGAATCAACAGAATACATCAGTGACGATGAATCTGCAAAAAAGACACCAATTGACCGCTATGCTATGGTTGTTCTTCCAAAAGACTATTCAAAAACGAAAAAATATCCGGTTGTTTATATGCTCCACGGATTAAGTGACACGCCGGAATCCATGGTCGGAAACGGAATTCTTAACGATGGTGCAGGTACACAGTATGTGGTATGGAATGCCATTGCCAATGGTGATGTCAAAGAATGTATCGTCGTTTACCCATGTGTATGCTGTAACGAAGAAGGAAAAAGCAATTTTAATACAGATGCAAAAACAGCCTCTTATTATGACTACATCATTAATGACTTAACAAAAGTATTAATGCCTGCCATTAATAAAGAATATTCCACACTGACCGGACGAGAAAACACGGCGGTTTGTGGATTTTCTATGGGCGGACGCGAGACATTGAACATTGGTATAAGACGTCCTGATTTATTTAGCGGTATCGGATTATTTAACCCGGCACCGGGTGCTTTAGATGGCGGTGACATGCTTACAAAGGCAGATTTAAAACTTGCCGATGAGTACATAAACAGCACTTACATTCAGATTACAAAAGGTGCTACCGACACAGTTGTTGGCAGTAATCCAACCAATTATTACAATGCACTAAAGGCTGCCGGCATCCCATGTTCCTACTATGAAACAATGGGCGGCGACCCTGCAGGCAAAGGAAACGGTGGTCACTGGGCAACCGTTTATCATCATGGTTTGTATAATTTCTTAAAACGTATTTTCAAGTAAAAAAGAAAGGGGATTCTGAAACATGAAAAAAACATTTCTCTGCTTCAGTTTGTCCTTTGCACTTTTAGCATCTGCCCTGAGCCCATCGTTCTCGGCAGATGTTTTTGCAAAGGCAAAGTTAGCAAAAACAAAAATCACATTAACCGTAGGACAAAAGAAAAAGATTACAATAAAGAAAAAAAAGAAAAAAGCGAAGTACACATTTAAGGCTTCTAACAAAAAAGTTTCGGTAAACAAAAAAGGAGTTGTTACCGCAAAAAAAGCCGGAAAAACAAAAATTACCGTAAAGGAAAAACTTAAGAAAAAAACTAAGAAGATTGGGGTCGTTACAATTACAATAAAGAGCAAAGTATCAAATAAAAAATCGATTGCAAGTGCGCAGCCGGCAGCCACAAATTCCGGAAATACCGGTGAAAAACCAACGACTGCACCAACAGCATCAGCCACACCAACACTGCCCCCTACTCCAACCGGCTCTCCGAAGCCTACTGCCACCCCGCGTCCAAAAGAAAATCCGGATTATTCTGATCTGCCATCCGGATTCATGAATAAAAACGAGGCTAACAGTGGCACTCTGGAAGAATTCTACTACGATTCTACAGAAGTGTCAGAGGGCGAAACCGTAAAACGTCATGCACGCGTTGCACTGCCAAAAGGATATACCGAGTCAAAAAAATATCCGGTCATCTATATGCAGCACGGTATTTTCGGTAACGAATATTCTCTTACCGGAGACAATACACAATATGTTGCCTGGAACGCTATGGCAAATGATGATATGAAAGATGCCATTGTTGTTTTTGCTAATGTTTGTGCAAACAAAGAAGGAAAAGGAACCGGCTTTAGTTTGGAACACTATAAAGCCTATGACAACTTCATCAACGACTTAACAAAGTGCCTTATGCCTGCTATCAACAAAAAATATTCCACACTGACAGGCCGTGAAAATACTGCTGTATGCGGATTTTCCATGGGCGGACGTGTGAGTTTGCAAATTGGATTTGAGCGACCGGATTTATTTGGTTACATTGGTGCTTTTTGTCCGGCTCCGGGTCTTTTGCCTTACACGATGAATGGAGTTACTGAACCCGGATTTTATACGGATTCCACATTTACGCTGCCAAGCGAATATTTAAATGACACTTATGTACAGATAACAAAAGGATTTAAAGATGATGTTGTAAAACAGCACCCACTTTTGTATCATCAGGCTCTGCAAAAAACAAACACACCTCATGTTTACTACGAAACGATGGGTGGTGATCCAAGCGGCGGCGGCAGTGGCAACCATGAAAAAGCAGTTTACCAGCATGGTTTCTACAATTTTATGAAAAATATTTTCAAACCAAATGTAACCGTTCCGGCAGGTGCATTAAGAAAAGATGGAGTAAAAGGAACAACGGAAGAATTCGAATACGAGTCCACTGCTGTAGCAGAAGGAAAAACAGTGACCAGAAAAGCCTTAGTTGGACTTCCGGATGGATACAATCCAAAGAAAAAATATCCGGTTGTCTACGGTTTACACGGTTATGGCTGGGGCATCTATAATCTTGCCCAAGATGGTGCCACAGATGTTGTTTGGAACGGCTATGCCAATGATGTTATGGAAGAAGTAATTATGGTTTTCCCTAATATCTGTGCCAATGAATCCGGTCAGGGAGCAGGATACAATCAAGAAACTTATGACGCCTATGACAATTGTGTGAACGATATCGTAAACTGCTTAATGCCTGCTATTAACAAACATTACAGCGTCAAAACCGGACGTCTCAATACAGCCGTCTGGGGATTCTCAATGGGTGGCAGAGAAGCTTTGAATGCAGGATTTAAACATCCGGATAAATTTGGTTATATCGGTGCCTTTTGTCCCGCTCCGGGCGTTCTCCCATATAGTGCAGAAAAAGGGATTTTTACCGAAGATACTTTCACACTACCGGATGCTTATAAAGAAAACACGTTAGTTATGATTGTAAAAGGGAAAAATGACACAACGGTAGGTAACAATCCTATCCTTTACCATAAGGCCTTGGAAAAAAATAATGTTCCTCACATTTATTATGAAACCATGGGCGGAGATGCTGTAAACCGCGGAGGTGGCGGCCACCAAAATGTCGTTTATCTGCACGGATTGTATAATTTAATGAAACGGGCTTTCCCATGCAAATGAATTTATACACAGGTTAAAAATATCACCATGTAAAAAAACAGTCGCCTTGCTTAAAATCAAAGCGACTGTTTTTTAGTCTTTTAAACAACCAACAGGTATAATCTTTACCCCTGAATCTGTTGTATACGCCATATTCGCATTTGCACAAATTACAATTAACGCCGAAGGTTCTCTATATACATCTCGTGGATGTTTTTCACTTGCCAAAGCCTTTTGATTGTATTTTTGAATAACATCCTTGAATTTCAATAGCGATTTCTCAGCTTCCGGTATTTTATTTGCCCCTATTTTTATCTCAATAAGTGCATATTTTCCATCAGCCATCTGATATACTGCATCTGCTTCCAGACCTGTATCATCCGTATAATGTAAAAGACGTGCATCGTGTTTTTCAGCATAGACCAATAAATCTCTAAGCACCATATTTTCAAATACGTGTCCAAACAAATCCAAATCATTTATAAAATAATTCGGATTGATTCCTAATGCTGCAAGACCGATTGAAGGGTCAATAAATATATGCTTTTTGGCAGATCTAATTGATGTTTTTGAGCGAAGATGTGGCGTCCATGCATCAATATCTTTGACTACAAACAAAGCTTCCAATGCATCAACATACGATGCAAGAGTTATATCTGTAACATTCTGTGTTGCTTTTACATCTGCAAAAATATTTTTTCGTTTTGCACTTGTAGCCATATTTCTTGCATAGGACCACAACAAACTTCTCGCCCATTCCGGGTTTCTATTTATGCCGTCTATCGCTGATATATCCTTTTGATAGATTTGCCTATAATAATCTTTTGCAATTTCTAATTTAGCAGTATCCTTTGTTAATGCCATACACCTTGGCCAACCACCTCTGCAAGCGGCAAAAAATAAATTTTCCAATTTCAAATCAGACACGATGCCATCAATATCATAATTTTTCTCATTTAAAATTTTAGACAAAGATATTTCCCCATTGGATTCACCTGTCTCAAACAAAGTCATAGGATACATTGTTACTTCTGTTATTCTTCCTGTCCCCGTATGCGGTGTACTGATTTTTTTACTTGCAGAGCCCGTCAAATAATACTCGCCAACTTTCTCCGGACTATCATCACATGCTTTCCTTATGGTACCCCAGATTTTAACTGCATCTTGCCACTCATCAAATAAAATCGGTTTGGGGTTTTTAAGAAATAGTTTGGGAGCGGTTTCTGCTACAGCAATATAACCATCTCTTTTATCCTCATCTTGAAATTCGATAACCGTTTTGCAACGCTCTTTCGCTGTCCTTGTTTTCCCACACCCCTTTGGACCAGTTATACTAACTGCATTAAATGCCTCCGTTCTCTTATCTATTACGTCATCAACAATTCTTCTTATATACTCCATAATCATTCCCCCTCGTACTATTAAATATATTTTACTACATATTCATGACTTACTGCAAGCGTATTTTGTATTTTTCGGCAAATTTATTTTACTTTTTTCGGCTATTCTATTTTGTATTTTTCGGTAAATTTATTTTACTTTTTTCGGCTTTTTACTTTACCCACCATACACAGCGCACTCACCAAGTTCTTCTTCAATTCTAAGAAGCTGGTTATACTTAGCCACTCGGTCCGTGCGCGCCGGCGCACCGGTTTTAATCTGTCCGGCATTCATGCCGACTGCAATGTCTGCAATCGTAGTGTCTTCCGTTTCACCCGAGCGATGACTGACAATAGCATTCCATCCGGTCGTCTGTGTCATTCGAATCGCCTCGAGAGTTTCTGTCACGGTTCCAATCTGATTTGGCTTGATTAAGACCGCATTTGCCGCCTGAAGTTTAATTCCCTTTTCGATACGTTTGGTATTTGTAACAAACAAATCATCACCAACAAGCTGCACTTTATCTCCTAATTTATCCATGAGTTTCTGCCAGCCCGACCAATCCTCTTCTGCCAGCCCGTCTTCAATCGAAACAATTGGGTACTTGCGGCACAAATCACACCAAAAATCAATCATTTCATCAGTACTTTTGTACTCACCGGATTTCCAGAACAAATACTCGCCCGGTCTTCCTGCTTTCACAGCCTCCTCATACATTTCTGTGCTGGCACCATCCATAGCAATCGAAAAATCCTCGCCCGGACGGTATCCTGCTTTTTCAATAGCCCCTGTAATAAAAGAAAGCGCCTCGTCCTCATGAGCAAGATGCGGTGCGAATCCACCCTCATCACCAATAGAGGTGGCAAATCCCTTTTCTGCCAACAGTTTCTTCAAGGTAGCGTATACATTCGCGCACCACTCCAAACACTGATGAAAGGAAGATGCTCCTATCGGCATAATCATAAACTCCTGAATCGTTAAACTACTGTCCGCATGTTTTCCACCATTCATAATATTCATCATCGGAATCGGCATAACACGCGCATTTGGTCCGCCCAGATACTGATACAACGGAACACCGAGCTGTTTTGCTGCCGCCTTTGCCACAGCAAGCGATGTACCCAAAATTGCATTAGCACCCAGTTTTGCTTTGTTTGCGGTACCATCTTCACGTATCATCAGCGTATCAATTTCCACCTGATTCAATGCATTTTTCCCTTCCAATTTATCGGCAAGAATGTCATTGATATTTTCTACCGCACGCTTTACGCCATTTCCACGGTAACGCGGCAATTCACTGTCTCGCAGTTCCACTGCTTCAAACGCCCCCGTAGACGCCCCGGAGGGAACGGATGCTCTGCCCGCTGCCCCTCCGCACAATTTTACCTCCACCTCAATCGTTGGATTTCCTCTGGAATCTAAAATCTCTCTTCCTCGTATCGTATTAATTCGAAATGTCTGTATCATAAAAAAGCCTCCTGTTTTCGATTAGTATAAACAGAAGGCTTCTTTCCTATACGATTATTTTTTGTGCTTTTTATTTTTCTTATTTTCCTCGTCCTCAAACGACTTATCCAACTGCTCTAACAGTTTTTTCTGCTCTTTGGTAAGCTTTGTCGGCACATCCACAACCAAATCCACATAATGGTTGCCTCGCATTTTGCGGTTACGAAGGGACGGAACTCCCTTACCACGCAAACGAACTCTTGTACCGGTCTGCGTTCCTGCCTTTACATTGTATGCGACATCGCCATCAATTGTCGGGATAACCACATCTCCGCCAAGAACAGCTCTTGGATAAGAAATCCGTACGGTTGAGTAAATATCATAATCCATGCGCTGGAAATCTTTGTGGCGTTCTACATATACTTCTACAAGCAAATCACCGCGGGCACCGCCATTTTTACCCGGTTCTCCTTTGCCACGCAGACGAACGCTCTGTCCGTGGTCGATTCCTGCCGGAATGCTGACCTGCAATTTCTCTTTTTTGCTTGTATAACCCTGTCCGTGACAAGCCGGACATTTTTCCTTAATAATTGTACCTTTACCGCCACAAGCCGGACATGTAGTAACATTCTGTACCATTCCAAAAAGTGACTGCTGTGTCTGAACAATCTGTCCTCGTCCGCCGCATCGCTCACATTTGACCGGGCTGGTTCCTGCTTTGGCTCCGCTTCCCCCACAAGTTTTACATTCAACTTTGGATGGAATTTCAATTTCTTTTTCCGTACCAAAACAAGCTTCTTCAAATGTAATTTTTACCTGTGTCCGCAGATTTGCTCCGCGCTGTGGGGCGTTCGGATCTGCACGCCGGCTTCTGCCGCCGCCAAATCCTCCACCGAATAAATCTCCGAAAATATCTCCGAAACTGCCAAAGATATCATCCATATTCATATTGGTGAATCCACCGCCGCCACCGGCACCACCATCAAAAGCGGCATGACCAAACTGATCATACTGGCGTCTCTTTTCCGGGTCACTTAATACGGCATAAGCCTCAGAAGCTTCCTTGAATTTTGCTTCTGCTTCTTTATCACCCGGATTCGTATCGGGGTGGTACTTTTTGGCTAATACACGATAGGCCTTTTTCAGCGCTGCCTCATCGGCATTCTTGTCTACGCCAAGGACTTCGTAATAATCTCTCTTGTCTGCCATGTCTCCTCCACTCTCTTTCTATCCTTTTACGTGCAAATAACCCGCGTGATTCTCATCATCGCGGGCATTCGCCCTTCTCAACTCCCAGTTCTCTAATAAGCCGTGATTCTTCGCAGCTTCGCTGCTCATTAGAGTTCGCGGTAGTCTCCGTCCACTACGTCGTCGCCACTGTTATCCTGTGCTGCTCCGGCTCCAGGGTTTGGTCCGGCACCTGCGCCACTCATGTCAGGGCCTGCTCCCTGTGCACCACCGGCAGCCTGCTGTGCCTGCTCGTATACTTTTGCGAATACCTGCTGTGCATTTGTCATCAAAGATTCTTTTGCTGCTTTCAACTCATCAACATCGGCATCGCTCATGTTCTCCGGTGTTGTACGCTCCAAGATTGCTTTTACTTTATCAATCTCAGCCTGTACTTTTTCTTTCTCTGCTGCATCTACGCCATCGCCAACGTCCTGCAATGCTTTCTCAGTCTGGAATACCATACTGTCAGCTTCGTTGCGGGCATCAATGCCTTCTTTTCTCTTCTTATCCTGTGCTTCGAATTCAGCAGCTTCTTTAACTGCTTTTTCGATTTCTTCATCATTCATGTTAGAACCAGCAGTAATTGTGATGTGCTGTTCTTTTCCTGTTCCCAAGTCCTTAGCGGATACATTTACAATACCATTGGCATCGATATCAAATGTAACCTCAATCTGTGGTACTCCACGCATTGCCGGAGGAATACCATCCAAGCGGAACTGTCCAAGAGATTTATTATCTCTAGCGAACTGTCTCTCGCCCTGTACTACGTTAATGTCTACAGCGGTCTGGTTATCTGCTGCGGTAGAGAAAATCTGACTCTTCTTAGTAGGAATTGTTGTATTTCTCTCGATAAGTTTGGTAGCCACACCACCCATTGTCTCGATAGCAAGTGACAATGGAGTTACATCTAGAAGAAGGATGTCGCCGGCACCGGAATCTCCAGCCAGTTTACCACCCTGAATCGAAGCACCAAGTGCTACACACTCATCCGGGTTCAAGGATTTGTTTGGCTCATGTCCGGTCAACTGTTTTACTTTATCCTGTACAGCAGGGATACGTGTTGAACCACCAACTAACAATACTTTTCCTAATTCAGAAGCGGTAATACCGGCATCTTTCAATGCGTTCTGAACCGGTGTTGCTGTTCTCTCTACAAGGTCAGCGGTCAATTCATCAAATTTTGCACGTGTTAAGTTCATATCAAAGTGCTTTGGTCCCTCAGCTGTAGCTGTGATAAATGGCAGGTTAATGTTTGTTGTAGTTGCAGAAGACAACTCTTTCTTTGCTTTCTCTGCTGCTTCTTTCAAACGCTGCATTGCCATCTTATCAGTAGAAAGGTCAACGCCCTCTGCCTTCTTAAATTCAGAAACCATGTAGTCACATACTTTATTATCAAAGTCGTCACCACCAAGTTTGTTATCACCGGAAGTAGAAAGTACTTCGATGACACCATCACCAATCTCAATGATGGAAACATCAAATGTACCACCACCAAGGTCATATACCATAATCTTCTGCTCGCCTTCATTATCCAAACCATAAGCAAGCGCTGCTGCTGTTGGCTCGTTGATAATACGTTTTACATCCAAACCTGCAATTTTACCTGCATCTTTGGTTGCCTGACGCTGTGCGTCGTTAAAGTAAGCAGGAACTGTAATTACAGCCTCTGTTACCTTCTCACCACCAAGGTAATTCTCTGCATCGCCTTTCAATTTCTGAAGAATCATAGCGGAAATTTCCTGTGGTGTGTATTTCTTGTCATCAATTGTTGCACGGTAATCCGTACCCATATGTCTCTTAATAGAAGAAATGGTCTTTTCTGCATTTGTTACTGCCTGACGCTTTGCCGGCTCACCAACTAAACGCTCACCAGTCTTTGTAAATGCTACAACAGATGGGGTTGTTCTTGCGCCCTCAGCGTTTGCTACAACAACCGGTTTACCACCTTCCATTACTGCTACACAACTGTTTGTTGTTCCTAAGTCAATACCAATAATCTTGCTCATAATAATACTTCCTTTCTGTCTATACCATGACTGTTATTTTCTTTATTAGTTTAACACTTTAACCATACTGTGTCTGACTACTGAATCTTTATACATATAACCCTTTTGGAATTCCTCAATGACCTGATTGGATGCATCTGAATCATCTTCATCATGCATAACGGCATTATGGAAATTCGGGTCAAATTCTTTACCAACTGCCTCAATCGGTGTCACACCGATTTCTTCTAATCCGGTGAGAAGCTGCTTGTAAACGGCTTCAATTCCTTTGGCAAATGGTGTCTCTTTTTCTTCATCGGAAAGTCCGTCAAAACCTCGCTCCAAGTTATCCACAACCGGAAGCATCTTTTCAACAACTGACTTCGCACCAATTTCAAACATGGCACTTTTTTCTTTTTCCGAGCGGTTTCTAAAGTTTTCAAACTCTGCCAGATTTCTCATCAGGCGGTCATTCAACTCTTCAATCTTTTCATCTTTTTTGTCTTTTTTTGCTTTCTTCTTAACTGCTTTTTCTGACTTCTCCGTTTTTTTCTTTTCTTTTGTTTCTTCTTTATCGGCTTGTTCCACCGTTTCTTCTACGGTTTCTTCTTCCTTTACTTCTTCTTTAACGTCTTCGTTTTTCATCTCTTCAGCCAATTCACTTCACCTCGCTATTTCTTTTTAAATATGTCATCTAGCTGCTGCATGCAGTTTTCCAATGTGCCAACTACTTTTTCGTAGTCCATACGCTTTGGTCCGACAATACCTATCTTTCCATAAACGCCTTCTTTAATTCGGTACGTGGCAGTTACAACGGAACAATCTTTCATTGACTCTACCGGTGATTCCTCACCAATGTACACCTGAATGCCATGTTCTTTGTCATCCTCCGGTGGTTCATCGTTGGCCCATGCTGACAACATCTGTTTTTCTTCAAATGTGGAAAGCAGTCCGGTCATTTTCTCCTTATCCGATAACTCCGGATATTTCAAAATATTCGTGGCGCCCGATGTGTAAATCTCTGAGTCATCCTCTTCTGTCATAACTTCCGAAATACAATCCAAAATGCTGGATGCCAATTCTCCGTATTCCCCTGCTTTTTCCTTGATTTGCTGCATAATCGCCATGTTAATCTCAGTAAAATCAAGTCCGGTGAGTGCCGTGTTCATCAAAAAATTCATCTGAGCAATCACATTCTCATCGGCATCCGTCATAAGGTTAATGAACTTGTTGCTTACGTGGTTGTTATCAAGAACAACAATCACAAGCAGCTGTCGTTCACTCATCTGATTTAGCTGGATAAACTTAATCCGCTTATGCTGATACTTTGGCTTGGTCACCATGGAAGTGTAATTCGTATTCTGTGCAAGTAACTTTGCAACCTGCTGTAACAGAAGGTCAATCTTATCTGCCTTCTCGACCATCAACTCCTTCATCTCAGACACTTCTTCATCTTTTCTCTGTAAAATCGTGTCTACATATAGTCGGTATGCTTTATCCGAAGGAATTCTGCCGGCAGAAGTGTGTGGCTGTAAAATGTAACCCATCTCTTCCAGATCCGACATCTCATTACGGATGGTTGCGGAACTAAGATTCAAATCCGTGTACTTAGAAACAGTTCGGGAACCAACCGGCTCGCCTGTCTCCATGTAATTACGAATAATCGCTTCGAGTATCTTTTGTTTTCTCTCATTCAGTTCCAAAATACCACCTCGCTTCCTTTTTGTTAGCACTCGCTATCAAAGAGTGCTAATCATTGACTAAACTAAAGATACCACCTTGTGTTACCTTTGTCAATAGGGTTTGTAAAAATTTTTTTCAAAATAAAAACACCGGTGCAAAAAAGTCTCCTTCTAAGCACCGGTGCATTGTTTCATTCTTATTATTTCTGCAGAGACGCAGCATAATCATTAATTACATAATCCATAATGGATGCCGTTCCTACAATTTCACATCCATAAATATAGTCATCTCCGCTTTTCTGCTGACGGATAATTCGAACAACACAATTGAGCGAATCGTTTTCTGCCAAAGTAAGTCTCGCATTAAAGTAATACCCCATTGGCAGTACACTGGCTGAACGAAAACCAATGCCCGCTTTGGAAACATCAATTACCTCAATCGGTGCATTAATATTTTCCACCTTTACGTGATCCTGCTTAAATAAATTGGAAATTTCCAAATTCAATTTTGCCGGCCAGCGTTTTTCTCTTCTCATCTCAATCATAATAAGCCTCCATTATTCATCGTCATCTTCATCATCTGTATCTGCATCATCTATAACAGTAACGGTACATTTTGCTTTTACACCGCTTCCGTCAGTTGCCATTGCCGTAATCACTGCCTTACCGGCATCTACGATATAAACATAACCATCCTCATCTACTTTAACCACTTTTTTATTGGAACTGGTCCATTTCAATGTCTGGTTTGTTGCATTGGATGGAGAAATGCGAGGTTCAAATTCATAATCTTCTTCGTCCTCATCATCTTCATCCTCATCGTCTTCATCATCCGAATCCTCATCAGAATCCTCTGTGTCATCATCCGAATCATCATCGGAATCGTCCTCTTCTTCAACCAATGGCATATGGAGTGTTAACTTTTTCTTCATGCTGATTTTTTTAATCAAAACATTCTTTTTTGCAACGGTAACAGTAAATTTTACCTGTTTCGCCGGATTCGCTTTGGATTTCACTGTAATCTTAGCTTTTCCTATTTTTTTGGCTTTCAAAACGCCCTTTTTAGAAACCGTAACAACCGATTTTTTGGAAGACTCAAACTTGACCGCTTTGCTTGCCTTACTTCCTTTTTTTAGAATAACATTCACGGAAAGTTTCAGTTTCTTGCCTTTACCAAGTGTGATATTTTTGTCTTGGACATTCGTAACCTCAACTTTTTTTACATCTTTGCTCTTTGTCATCTTTGCCTGGCTCGGATTCCAGATAACCGTGTAGGTCATCATAACCGCAAGCGCTAACACCCCGGCGAACAGCCTAAAACATCTTTTCTTCATATAAGATACCCCCTTAAAATAAATAATGGCATCTGTGAAGCACTTCACAGATGCCATTATTTTATCATACGTGTCATTTTATTGTCAAATATTCCATATTATTGTTTGTGTCAAGTGTTCGTTGGCACTTTTGAATTTTCCGTAATTTCGTAGAAAACCTTTGCGTCTCGTGGGCATTCTCACTAGTTGAGTGCGTAGCGGTATGGGCACTGAAAATACCAGTGCCACATACCGACGTACTCAAAACCCACGAGTCACAAAGCGTTTCTACGAAATTACGGGAATCCAAAGGAACCGGCAGCAAACATTTGTCACACACCTGCTATCTCCTCCCTAGACAACTCTTTTTCCTTAATTTGTCCTATATGGTTGCATCTTAGCGTCATAATCTCAATCAAGCAGAGAAAATTAGGCTGTTAAAACAACGTTTTTTGCCAATTTTCTTCTTCATAGTTGTTTTTTTCAGAAAATCACAAAAAATTATGCAACCCTTTTTTTGTTTGACAGCAATTTAGGTTGCATACGATTGATTTGTATCAAATGCTCATTGCCGCTTTTAAACTTTCCGTAATTTCGTAGAAAACCTTTGTCACCCCATCATTCCAGACTCAGTTTCTCTTTGCCTTATAACCGCATCTATTAGCAACACATAACCATCTCATCCGGCGATACTTCATCCTCATAGTAGGTAATTACGGTACGGTTTTGGGCTTCCAGTGATTTAGGAGAAAAACATTTGCGTCTCGTGGGTTTGAGTACGTCGGTATGTGGCACTGGTACTTTCAGTGCCCATACCGCTACGCACTCAACTAGTGAGAACGCCCACGAGACGCAAAGTTTTTCTCCTAAATCACCGGCATACCAAAAAGCACCAGCTCTATTATTTCCGATCAAGAATCTCCGTCAATATCTGATTTACCATACCCGGATTTGCTTTACCCTGCATCGCTTTCATTGTCTGGCCAACCAAGAAACCAATTGCTTTTTTCTTCCCTGCCTGATAATCGGCAACAGACTGTGGATTTTCCTCTACAATCTTCTCAATCGTTTCGCGCAGAGCTCCTTCGTCACTGACCGTACCAAGTCCATGCTCTTTGACATACTGCTCCGGGTCTGTATTCTCTGTGAAAACAACTTCGAAGACTTCTTTTGCTACCGTGGAGTTAATCGTTCCTTTATCCGCAAGGGCAATTAACTTTGCGAGATTCTCCGGGGCAAAAGTGATGTCTTCCGGCTCCATTTCCTTTTCTTTTAAAAGGCGCATTGTCTCGCCCATCAGCCAGTTTGATGCTTTCTTTGGATTTGCTCCAAGTGAAACCGTCTTCTCAAACAAATCTGCCATCTTCTTGCTCGCCGTAAGAATCGAAATGTCATAGGCAGGAATATCAAATTCTTTTTCGTAGCGTGCTGCCTTTTGCTCCTGAAACTCCGGTTCGCTGTCCTTAATCTTCTGAATCCATTCATCGGAAATGACAATCGGTGTCAAATCCGGGTCCGGGAAGTAACGGTAATCCTGCGCATCCTCTTTGGAACGCATGGCATAGGAATATTCTTTATTGTCATCCCATCGTCTTGTTTCCTGCACAACTTTTTTGCCGTCTTCCAACAACTCAATCTGGCGCGCACGTTCTCCTTCAATGGCGCGGGCAATTGCTTTAAAGGAATTCAAGTTTTTCATCTCGGTACGGGTACCAAATTCACTCGCACCAACCTCACGCACTGACAAGTTGACATCCGCACGCATGGAACCTTCATTTAATTTACAATCGGATGCGCCAAGATACTGAATCGTCATACGAAGTTTTTCCAGATACGCAATTACTTCATCTGCGCTTCGCATATCCGGCTCTGACACAATTTCAATCAAAGGTACACCGGAACGGTTATAATCCACGAGGGAACAGTCTGCCCAGTCATCATGTACCAGTTTTCCGGCATCCTCTTCCATATGAATTTCATGGATACCAACATTTTTTCTGCCGCCGGCTGTCTCAATTTCAACATGTCCATTGATACAGATTGGCAGATACAACTGGGAAATCTGATAGTTCTGTGGGTTATCCGGGTAAAAATAGTTTTTTCGATCAAATTTACAATACTGGTTAATGTCGCAGTTTAATGCCAGACCAACTGCCATCGCATATTCTACAACCTGTTTATTTAATACCGGCAGAGAACCCGGCATACCGGTACACACCGGACAGGTATGAGTATTTGGCGCACCGCCAAATGCCGTTGAGCAGCCGCAGAAAATTTTCGTTTTCGTTGCTAATTCCACATGGACTTCCAGTCCAATCACTGTTTCGTACTGTTTTGCCATGATTACTCCGCCTCCTTTGCCTGTTCATATGTGTATGCCGTCTGAATCATTTTCTTCTCATTAAAACAATCCGCGATAAGCTGCAAACCAATCGGCAGACCATTTTTATCCGTTCCACAAGGAACTGTCATTCCCGGCAGACCGGCAAGGTTTACAGAAATCGTATAAATATCACCCAAATACATTTTCAATGGGTCACTTAAGCTGTCTCCAATTTTAGGTGCTGTCGTTGGCGCTGCCGGTGATAAAATCACATCATATTTTTCAAATGCACGGTCAAACGCCTTTTTAATCAATGCTTTAGTACGCAGTGCTTTTAAGTAGTAAGCATCATAATAACCACTGCTTAAAACAAAGGAACCAAGCATAATACGACGTTTTACTTCCGGACCAAAGCCTTCGGAACGGCTCTTTTTGTACATATTATGAAGTCCTTCGTATTCTTCTGTGCGGTAACCGTATTTTACACCGTCAAAGCGGGACAAGTTGGAACTTGCCTCAGCGGAAGCAATGACATAATACGCCGGAATTGCATACTCAACAAGACTTAAGTCAAATTCCTCGACAATTGCTCCTTTTTGTTTCAAAACTTCTGCTGCCTTGAAAATCGCATCCTTTACCTCGGAATCAAGTCCTTCTCCAAAGTAGTCTTTTGGAATACCAATTTTCATTCCCTTTACGTCATCTACAAGTGCCGATGTGAAATCGGTATCCTCACGTGCCACACTGGTGCTGTCCTTCTTATCATAGGAAGAAATTGCTTCCAAAATTGTTGCGCAGTCGGTTACATCTTTAGCAATTGGACCAATCTGGTCAAGTGAAGAACCGTAAGCAATCAGCCCGTAACGGGAAACCGTACCATACGTTGGCTTGATTCCGGTCACACCACAGAATGAACTTGGCTGGCGGATAGAACCGCCGGTATCTGAACCAAGGGCAAAGGAACATTCCTCCGCCGCAACTGCCGCACAGGAACCACCGGAAGAACCGCCCGGTACATGCTCCGTATTGTGTGGGTTTCTCGTAATTCCGTAAGCAGAGGTCTCTGTTGTACTTCCCATCGCGAACTCATCCATGTTTGTTTTTCCGATGATAACTGCTCCTGCTGCCTCCAGATTTTTTACTGCTTCCGATGTATACGTTGGCACAAAATTATATAAAATCTTGGAACTGCATGTTGTAAGCACGCCCTCGGTACACATATTATCTTTGATTGCCACCGGGACTCCCGCAAGCGGGCCTGTCAGCTCACCGGCATCAATTTTTTTCTGTATTTCTTTTGCTTTTTCTAAAATAGCTTCTTTTTCTAACACCGTAACATAACTGTGAATCGTATCTTCTTTTTTCTCAATCTGCTCTAAGGCGTCCAATACTGCCTCTTCTACAGTCACTTCCCCGGCTTGAATCTTTTTTCCGAGTGCAACCGCCGTCAAACTCATTAAACTCATATGCTTCCTCCATTCCGCTTATTAAGCAAAGGTTTTTGGCACCATGTATGTTCCTTCTTTTTTCTGCGGTGCATTTTTCAACATGTTCTCTCTATCATCTCCATTTGTCACTTCGTCCTCACGGAACACATTGTGAACCGGGAACACATGAGACAAAGGTTCCACGCCCTCGGTGTCAAGTTCATTTAATTTGTCAATGTAATCGAGCATACTTTCCATATCTTTTTTTGCCTGCTCTTTTTCTTCTTCATTCAATTCCAATTTTGCTAAAATTCCTACATATTCAATTGTTTCATCTGAAATATGATTTGCCATACAAACACTTCCTTTCTTTTATGGTTCGAGACGGTTCAAATCCCTTGGGAACAAGGTCGTCTCACGAACATTCTCTTCCCCTAACAGTTTCATTGTTAAGCGCTCCATTCCAATTCCCAGTCCACCATGTGGCGGCATGCCATGTTTGAAAATCATCATGTACTGCTCCATGCCTTCCTGCGTCATTCCCCTGTCCGCAATTTTGTCCACAAGCGTCTGGTAATCGTGAATACGCTGTCCACCGGTTGTGATTTCAAGTCCGTGGAACAATAAATCAAAACTCAGTGTATACGTCGTATCTTCCGGGTCATCCATCGCATAGAACGGACGTTTTTTTGAAGGATAATGGGTAACAAACACAAAATCGGCATCCATTTCTTCCTTAAAGTATTGTCCAATCAGTGCTTCCTCTTCCGGCTCTAAGTCAAATGGGTTGCGGATTGTCCGGTTGTATTTTTCTGCCACGAGTTCTTTTGCCTTGTCAAACCGAACCTGTGGAATTTTATCAACCTTTGGCAGTGTGACTTTCAAAAGATCCAATTCTTTTTTGTACTCTTTTTGCAAAAGTTCCATCGTGTACTGCAAAAATCCGGTTTCCATCTCCATAATATCTTCAAAGCTGTCAATATAGCCCATCTCAAAGTCAAGAGAAGTATACTCATTCAAATGACGCTTTGTGTTGTGCTTTTCTGCACGAAATACCGGCGCCGCCTCAAAGACACGGTCAAACACGCCAACCATCATCTGTTTGTAAAACTGCGGGCTTTGTGCAAGCACAGCATGTTTATGAAAATATTCGAGACGGAATAAGTTTGCACCGCCCTCAGCACCTCTGGCGCCGATTTTTGGCGAATGGATTTCGGTAAAGCCCTGCTCATGCAGAAAATCCCGGAATCCACGGATGATTCCTTCCTGGATTCTAAATTTTGCACGCTCCTTTACATTTCGCAGAGAAAGCGGACGCAAATCCAATTTTGTTTCCAGCGAGGTATTCATTTTCCATTTGTTAATGGCTATCGGCATCGGTTCCGTTGGCTTTGACAAAATGGTTACGGTACGCAGGCGGATTTCAAATCCATGCGGTGCACGCTCCTCTTTTGCCACAACACCGGTCACACAAACGGTATCTTCTTCCTGCAATTCTTTCAGCGAAATATCCGTAACGCCATCTTCATAAACGGTCTGCAAAAGCCCCTCGCTCTTTCTCAAAACCACAAACGCCACATCGCCCATGTCTCTGATTTTGTGAACTGCACCATTTACCGTTACTTCTTTTCCCTCATACTCACCGGCTAAAATGTCTTGAATGCCAAGTGTCTTTTTTTCTGTCTTTCCTGTTAAATATTCCATAGTAACCTCCATTCCCATGTGTCTTCACATGATTCCACCAAATGATTTTGAAGGTTGCAAAAAAAGCAACCTGCCTTCGACAGATTGCTTTGAAATAAATACGTCCCAGCAAAGCATCTCTGCCTTCTGGGACGGGAAAAATGTTCATCAAAATAAGAGCCTAAAAACCCGCGGTACCACCCGCATTGAGACACCCCGTCGTATCTCCACTCATTCAACCAATAACGGTGTCACCCGGATGAGCCTACCTCTTATAATCGTTTCAACTCATCAGCTCCGGAATGTTCTCCTGTTTACCGCTTCCGCAAGACGCTCGCAGTCCATGACGCCTCTCCCTGTCGTAAAGTCACTGCATAAACAATCGTTTCCTTCATTGCTTTGCCATGTATTGTAGCACAGAGGGAAAAATGTGTCAAGCACCCTTGAAAAATTTTCCCCTGCAAAATTTAAGTTCAACATCCTCATTCGCCGGGGCTGCTTGATATTACTTTTCCGGTATTCCAAAGCATAACCGCTCTTTTTGCCGCATCGAGACGCTCTTGTTCCGAACGGAAATCAATATTTACCGTGTGACAGCCACATTCCAAACACATCACATAATAACTACAGCCACATTCCTCTTCCAATAATGCGCCGCCCTCACACAATGGGCAGTCACTAATTTCTAACATTTCATCGATATTCATGTTGTTCCTCTTTTCGTTTTATATTTCCTGCTCCATCATAATGCAAATAACGGGCAGGTGTCAACATCTATTTTCGTCCCCAAATAGGGAATATTTGTAATGTATATTATGCAAAAAATAACATTTTTTATACAAAAGTGTCCGTTCACTCCCAATTTTGTGCCGTTCACGACTTTTACGATTCACGGTGCTCATAATGTGCTATGATAATAAACGGAGTTGAAATTTTCAGAAGGGAGGATGATATTCACTACATAATTTCAGGAAAAGCGAATAAGCAGGGACCTTGACTTCTCAGAAGCAATTTGGGTAGATGCGTTCTGTGATATATCCGTTATATATTACAGTATCGGTGGCGAGAGAAAGTGTTTAAAGGAACTTGTGTATATAGAGAGCTACACCAGAAAAAGCGAACAGGGGTACATAAAAGTTCTGAATATAATGGAAAAAGAAGTTTATTCGTATCGAGACGGGATAACGCTTTGCGTTATAGTCTCTCACGAATAAGCTTCTTTTTCTATGTTTTTATAAGTATCCTACATCAAATCCCTGCTGTCAAGCACGACTGTAAACGGCCCATCATTCACAAGGGCAACTTTCATATCGGCACCAAACTCCCCCTGCTCGACCACCGGGATTTCTTTGCGGCAGGCTTCCAATATATACTCATACATCGGCTCTGCCATCTCCGGTCTGCCGGCGTCTGTAAAAGATGGACGATTTCCCTTTTTGCAGTTGGCATATAAGGTGAACTGGGAAATCATAAGCAGTTCGCCGGACACATCTTTTAGGGCAAGATTTGTTTTCCCATTTTCGTCTTCAAATATACGCATATTCAAAAGTTTGTGTAAAAGTTTATCTGCAATTTCTTTTGTATCATCCTCTCCAATGCCGATTAACACAACAAAACCTTTTCCTATTTCTCCACGTACTTTTCCGTCGATTGTGACAGAAGCACTGCTGACTCTTTGTATTACAAAACGCATGGTTTCCTCCTTTTTATGCCTTTCTGTTTTCCCGGCATGTGAAATACATAACCTGATATTCTTTTCCGACTTCCTTCAAAAAGGTAAGCGCATGACGCATTTTTTCGTCGTCCAGATTCACAAAGGAATCGTCAAAAACAAGAAATGGTTTGTCCTTTTCATACATGGCATCTACCATTGCCATACGCGCACAGATTCCGGCGAGGTCTTTGCGTCCCTCACTCAAAAAACGAATTTCCCGCGGCATGCCCATTTCCTCCACAGTCAAATTTACGCTAGCATCAAATCGGTAGTCTTTAGCATCGCCACCATCTACCATTTGGTAATATTTCGTGAATCCTTTCTGCACCGGTTCAATATAACGCGCTGTCAGCGTATCTTTTGCCTGCTGTAACTTGTCCATTGTTTTTAGCAAAAGCTCATACTTCTTATTGCCGCTTGCAAAGTGCTCTTTTCGCTCCTCTAACTCAAGACGGATTTCTGCAAGTTCATCAAGTTTTTCCTCCAGCTGCTCTAATTGTTTCTCGTATGCAGCCATATTTTTGCGGTTGGTTTCCTGCTCGGTCATCCACCGTTTTTCACGCTCGTGACTTTCGCTCAGGCCTTCCTTTTCCTCAGACTTATCTGTCTGGCGGATGCGCTCCATATCGTGGTCATTTTCAAACTGTAACAACTTTTTTCCTGCCGCCTGCCATGACTGCTCTGCCACCTGAACACGGTTGATGGCTCCGGCAATTTTTTGCAGTTCCTCGTCAAACGGCTCTTCAAAAATCAAACCATACTCTTTTCCGCCAAGTACAAATTCTTCTTTTGCCTGCTCGTATTTCTTTTTTGCCCCCAGAAAACTTTCCAGTTTTTCACAGAGACGACGGTACTGTTTCAGTTCGCTGCGAAACTTTGACAAGCCAAATGCAAACCGCTCTTCTGAAATTCCCATTTCTACATAACCATCCATGAACTCACGAAGCGATTTTTGAAGAGCCTGATAACGAACCTCATCTTCTTCACTTACCGCCTCGCTCTTTGCCTGATGCGTCTCATAGGCTATCGTATCCATCTGCATCTGCTGAATCACATCGCGGAAATCGCCGGAAATTCCTTCCGGGAAATAGGCAGAAAGCACGAAAGAAATCTTTTCATTTCCCTGCTCTATCTCTCTTTTTGCCCGTTCCATCTCCTGTTCAAGTTCCAAAAGCGGTTGCTCACTTAAATCTTCTTCCTGTTTTTTCCCTTTTTGCTGTACAAAAAGAACCACGGCGGCAAGTGCCAGAACAACAAAAGCTGCCACGCCGGCAAGCACCTGTACGAAGCTAAGCCCCACACCAAGAACCAACGCAAGACAGCCAAGAACAAGTGGAAGCGGTGACGCTTTTTCCGGCTTTTTCTGTGCCGCCACCTGCTTTAATGCACGGGCTGTTGTCTGCGCATTTGCAAGTTGATCCTCCTTATGTCGAACATCTTCACAGATTCGATTTAATTTCAGCAATTCATCCTTCGCCGGCATTCCATTCGGATAGCTTTTTTTCAGTGTTTCCCACTCATTTTGTTCCGCCGGTGTAAACTCTCCTTTGCGAATGGTCTGTTTCAGCAATTCATATTCGGTAAGAGCCTCCTCCATCGACTGCAGTGCTTCATCCTCCGGAATCACCTGTCCGAACCGTTCTTTGACAGAGGACACAAGTGCATTTTCCTCGCCTGTCAGCTGATTTCTCACCATCTGCTCACGGAACTGTTCGCACTCCCGTCTTTGCTTCTGCCATTTTTCCATCTGCTCCATCGAAGGAATTTTATCCTCGTAAGGAAATGCATTTTTACTGTCTTCCCACTGTTTTCCCGCCTGTTCTTTGGCAGACACAAGTGTCTCATACTCTTTTCTATTTACCGCATAGTCCATCGCCTTACTAAGTTTTTCCTGCTTCTTTTGCTCCGCAGCAATCACCTCGGAAAGTTCTTTTTCTTTTTCTTCACACTGCTTGTAATAAGTTTCCGCCTCTAAAATCCCCTGCCGGATGCTTTCTTCTTCACGAAGTTTCTGCTCTCTTTCTTCGATTTCACGTTTTTCTCTGTTCAGCGAACCGGTTTTTCTTTTTGGCGTCATTTTATTCGTGGTATCTTTCAATTTGTCATACACACTTTGAAAATTGTGGATATCATCTGTCTGCTCAATCAGATTACCAAGTTTCGCATGAATCCCGTCGGTCGGTGCAGACTCGCAGTCCTTCTGTGAAAAAAATACTGTGCGGCCAAAGGATGCCGCATCAATACCAAATAATTCAACACCGATATTCTCGGAAAAATCCTCGCACGGAAGGTTTGTCGAAAGGTCATAGAGTTCAAAAATATCATCTTTGTCTTTTTTCCCAAACACGCGGTTTAGCTGATAACTTTTTCCCTCTGTTTCGAATTTAACACTTCCGCCATACACGCCTTTCGCACTCTGCCACGGGAAATAACGCTTTCTTTCATTCACCAGTTTGTCCTGTTTATTACCATTTAAAAAACCAAAAAACATAATTCGGATAAAATTCGCAAGCGTACTTTTTCCCCATCCGTTTTCCTCGCAGAATGTATTGACACCCTCTGAAAAGTCAAAGGAGACATCGCTTAATTTACCGAAATTTTCTATTTTACACTGTAATAATTTCACTCGATTTCCTCCCCTTCCAAAGCTCGTATGCCATACTGAATCATCTGCGCCTTTTCCTCGTCAGAAAGTTTCTCATCCGCCTGTACCAGACGAACAAACTCGCCGCGAAGTGACGCATCGTTTTGATAATCTCCATAGTCAATTCGGATTTTTGTTTTGTCCGTCACTTTCACGGTATAATAATCATCCTGAATCCATTGATTCAAATAATCCAAATCTTTTTCACTGGCAAGTGCCATCTCGCCAACTAATACAAATTTCACAAAATCCTCATGTGGCAGATGCTCTTTTTTTGCCGTCTCGTTGATGGCATCCATAATCTCAGCTGTACTCATGCAGTCACTCACATCGACTTCTACATAATGACCGTTTCTAAGGGCAAATGGGATAAATTCACTCGCCACGGTTTTCTCTTCCAAATCCACATCTAAAAGAACAAAGCCATGCTCCCCATATTCATCAAAGCCACGGCATTCTAAACACCCCGGATAGCAATACTCACCTCGGCTATCCAGTGTTTCCTTTTTATAACCATGCACATGTCCAAGTGCCAAATAATCAATGCCCTTGCCACGCAAATCACGCAGCGGCACGACTTCCGCCTTGTCCTGTGCAGCGTATTCCGCTTCCTGTCCGTGAAGCATCACAATATTTACATCCTCACGGTTTAAAGTCAGCGAATTGGCTATCAGCGCATGATTTTCCTCACACAACTCAACGCCGCTAATCACAAGACGGCATCCCTCATCTGCCTGCACATAAGCGGTCCACTCTTCACCAAACAATTTTAAATTTTCAGGACATTCTTTGCCATTTGGCAAAAAAAGACGCACATCATGATTTCCTTTCAGATAATAAAATGTCATCTCAGGGCGTGTCGAAATCGCATGATAAACTGCATTGCGTGCCGTTGCCGAAATATTTTTCCGGTCAAACAAATCACCCGCAATCAAAACCGCCGACACATTTTCCCTGTCGGCATACTCCATCATCCGGTTAAAAGAAGCGAGTAATTCTGCTTTTCGCTCCTTTGCTTTTTCCTTTGTCAAATGCGTCGTCATGCTTGAATCCAAATGCAAATCCGCACAATGAATCAGTTTCATCGCTTCACCCCTTCCTCTTACTCTCTCTCTTTACGGCTCCATCTTCCGCTTGCGCCACACGGCAGAACAAGGCCCTGCTTACCGCGCACCGGCAATCCGATTTCATCTGCTTCAACCGTTCCGCCAAAACGGCTTTTTAATTCCAAATTTAACATATAAGAAAGCACTGCCGGCTGTAATCCTGTTGTATAAGAATTAATCAGGAAAAATAATGGCTTGTCTGCAAGTACCTTCGTGCAAAGCTGTACCAGTGGGAAAATTTTTTCTTCTATTTTCCAAATCTCGCCTTTGGGACCTCTTCCATAGGAAGGCGGGTCCATAATAATCGCATCATAATGATTGCCCCGGCGAATTTCACGCTCCACAAATTTTACGCAGTCATCCACCAGATAGCGAATCGGCGCATTGGCAAGCCCGGACGCTGCCGCATTTTCTTTCGCCCATGTAACCATCCCTTTGGATGCGTCCACATGTGTCACAGCTGCCCCTGCATCGGCGCATGCCACTGTCGCGCCACCCGTGTATGCAAATAAATTCAGCACCTTAATTTCTTTTCCCGGATTTTTCTTCTTTGCCTCGCGAATCAAATTTCCGCTCCACTCCCAGTTTACCGCCTGCTCAGGGAAAAGTCCGGTATGTTTAAAATGAAATGGTTTCAAATGAAATTTGAGATTTCCATAGGAAATCTCCCACTGCTCCGGCAAATCAAAAAATTCCCACTGTCCGCCGCCTTTATTGCTTCTGTGGTAATGTCCGTTTTTCTGTTTCCACTCTCTTACTTTATGCGGTGTGTTCCAAATCACCTGCGGGTCCGGGCGTACAAGAATATAATCACCCCACCGCTCTAATTTTTCTCCCGCCGAAGTATCTAACACTTCATAATCGTTCCATCCATCTGCAATCCACATAATTTACAATCCTCTTCTTCTATTTTTTCTCGCTTGAAAATACACTCTTGATTTCTTTACCAACTTTTTTTGCCTCTTTGGTGACAACCTCTGCGGCATGGTCAATTTTCTTGTCCAGTTCTTTTTCTTTGGCGTACTTGCCGGCTTTGTCTGCCGCATTGTTCACGGCGTCAACTGCCTTGCCAAAACCATCCATCATTTTTTCTTTATTTAATAATGGCATAACGCCACCTCCTTGTCATTTGGTATGATTATATCATAAGATGGGGGAAGAAACTAGTGGGTGTTTGTGTCAGTTTGTGTCAAGTGTTCGGTGGGACTTTTTTTGTTTTTCTACGGAATTACTGGAATCCAAAGGAATTGACAGCGAACATTTAGCGCAAACTTATTCCTTTAATCTGAGTTTTGTTAAAATTCCAATCGAATTTTCCCAGACAAAACAACTCTTTTCCCAGATTTTCTACTTTATGGTTGCTTTGCTTGCAAGTGGTTTTCTATTTTGTACAACTCTTTTTTAATTTTGAACGGATTAGCGTTGCCTAAGACTTTTGATGCTTATATATAATGGATTTCTCCATTGCTCCACAACTGCTGCAAACCCACAAACAAAGAAAAATGGTGCTGGGACAACAGAACAGTCCTAGCACCAACTTTGTCTACATAATACTTACTTTCCTTAATTAGCAGTTAATCTCTGCTTTAATTCCAAGCAAGTCTTTGTTTTCATCGAGAATTGGTGTGACCACGTCTTCAACAAATTCTTTTACCTGACTTGGTGCACGGCCAACATATTTACTTGGGTCCATGGTCTTCTGCAATTCTTCCAAAGTCATTGGGAAGGCATCGTCTGCGGCAATCAACTCTAAGAGGTTATTGTCTAAGCCGCGCTCTTTTACATTTCTGCCTGCTTCCATGGAAAGCTCACGAATCTTCTCATGCAGTTCCTGACGGTTGCCGCCGGCTTTTACGGCATCCATCATGATATTTTCGGTTGCCATAAATGGAAGTTCGGACATGAGACGTTTTGTAATTACTTTATCGTAAACAACAAGTCCATCGGCTACATTTAAGAACAAATCCAAAATACCGTCGATTGTGAGGAAGCCTTCTGCTACGCTCAGACGCTTATTTGCAGAATCATCGAGCGTTCTCTCAAACCACTGAGTTGCCGATGTAATCGCCGGGTTCAAGGCATCAATCATCACATAGCGGGACAGGGATGCAATTCTTTCGCTTCGCATTGGGTTTCTCTTGTATGCCATTGCAGAGGAGCCAATCTGGCTCTTTTCAAATGGCTCTTCCACTTCTTTCAAATGCTGAAGAAGACGGATATCGTTTGAGAATTTATGTGCGCTGGCTGCAATACCGGCAAGTACATTTACTACGCGAGTATCCAATTTACGGGAATAGGTCTGTCCGGAAACAGGGAAGCATGCGTCAAATCCCATTTTCTTTGCAATCAGTTTGTCCGCTTCTTTACATTTGCTCTCATCACCGTCAAACAGCTCAAGGAAACTTGCCTGTGTACCGGTAGTTCCTTTCGAACCAAGAAGTTTCATATGAGACAGCACGTGATTCAAATCTTCCAAATCCATCACAAGTTCCTGAATCCAAAGCGTTGCACGCTTACCAACTGTTGTCGGCTGTGCCGGCTGGAAATGAGTAAATGCAAGCGTCGGAAGGTCTTTGTATTTCATTGCAAAATCAGATAATACGGAAATGACATTCACCAGTTTTTTCTTTACTAATTTAAGTGCTTCGGTCATGATAATGACGTCTGTATTATCACCAACATAGCAGGAAGTTGCTCCGAGATGAATGATTCCTGCTGCCTTTGGACACTGTTTGCCATATGCATATACATGGCTCATTACGTCGTGGCGCACCTCTTTTTCGCGAGCTTTTGCAACATCATAATTAATATCTGTCACATGTGCTTTTAACTCCTCAATCTGTTCGTCTGTGATACGTGGATTTCCATCTGCATCCTTTAAGCCAAGTTCTTTCTCGGTTTCTGCTAATGCAATCCATAATTTTCTCCAAGTCTGAAATTTCATATCCGGCGAGAAAATAAACTGCATTTCTTTGCTGGCGTATCTCTCCGACAACGGGCTTACATATCTGTCTGTACTCATATTCTTTCTTTCCTTTCTCTATCCTTTTATAAAATAGTGCCAGGGCTTTTCCTTAACACCTATTTACGGTTCAAAACTTCCACGAATATCTTCGGTTGGCGGCTCTACCGGGTAATTTCCGGAGAAGCACGCATCACAGTAACCAGTGTCTCCCTCAATCAATTCCGGCAGTCTCTCGCCATCTAAGTAACCAAGCGAATCCGCTCCAATCAACTCACAAATCTGGGATACTGTGTGGTCATGTGCAATCAGCTGGTCGCAGCTTGGCACGTCGGTTCCAAAATAGCATGGAAACAAAAATGGCGGCGAACTGATTCTTACATGCACCTCAGTCGCTCCGGCATCTTTGAGCATTTTTACAATGTGGCCGCTCGTCGTACCGCGCACAATCGAATCATCGACCATCACAACACGCTTGCCACTAACCACTTCTTTCAAGGCATTCAATTTAATGTTTACACTGGACTCACGGGCAGACTGTTTGGGTTTAATAAACGTTCTTCCCACATAACTATTCTTGATAAAACCAACACCATACGGAATATTTGACTCCAGGGCAAATCCCATCGCAGCCGCATTTCCGGAATCCGGCACTCCAATGACAATATCCGCTTCTGCCGGATGCATCTGGGCAAGAATTTTCCCTGCCATAATACGCGAATTATAAACACTCACGCCATCCACATAACTGTCCGGTCTTGCAAAATAAATATATTCAAAAATACATCTTGCCGGTTTTACCGTGCAGAGACTTTCATCCGATGTAATACCGTTTTTGTCTAACATGACAATTTCCCCCGGTTTTACATCCCGGACAAATGTTGCACCAACAGCATCAAGTGCACAGGTTTCGCTGGCAAGCAGATAACTGTTATCCCGTTTTCCAATCACCAGAGGGCGAAAACCAAATGGGTCGCGGGCACCAATCAATTTTCTCGGACTGGAAATCACAAGTGAATACGCACCTTTTAATTTCTTCATCGCATTTTTCACAGCTTCTTCTACCGTACCCGTTTTCAAACGCTCTCTCGCAATGTGGTACGCAATAACTTCCGAATCAATGGTCGTCTGGAAAATAGCTCCTGTGTATTCCAGTTCTTTGCGGAGTTCCGGCGCATTTACCAGATTTCCGTTATGTGCTAACATAAGAATACCTTTGACATAATTTAATACTAACGGCTGTACATTCTGTCCATTGCTCGCACCTGCCGTCGAGTAGCGGACATGTCCAACCCCGATATTTCCTTTGAGTTTTTCAAGTTTTTCAGAATCAAAGACTTCATTGACAAGTCCCATGCCTTTTGAAGACAATACTTTTCCTTTCGGTCCTTTTGTATCGCTGACCGCAATACCACAGCTTTCCTGACCTCTGTGCTGCAAAGCGAAAAGTCCATAGTAAATTGTGGAGGCAACATCACCGCCATCCAAATCATAGACACCGAAAACACCACACTCTTCATGCAGTCCATCGTAATAAGTTTCATCAACCTGTGAGTTCATTTCAAGTCCTTCCTTTTGCTGTTTATTCTAACACAAGTATGCCCCTTTGAATCTTATTCTGTAAGATTCGCCGGACGGATGTGTTAATCACTTTTTCATCAATCCTGCCTTCCTCTACGGCAGTAATTAAAGCCTCATAGCACTCCTTGAAATTCCCCGGCAGGACGATTAAATCACATCCTGCTTTTACCGCTTCCACTACGGCAAATTCATTTGTATAATTGTTCTCTATCACATTATCATTGAGTGGGCTTGTCATAACAATTCCATCAAATCCGAGTTCTTCCCGTAAAAGTTTCGTCACAATATCCTGCGACATAAATGCCGGTACTTTTTTCACCGTCAACTTACTGTATGCGGCATTGCTCACCATCACGCAGTCAGCGCCTGCCTGTATTCCGCTCGCATACGGCACAAAATTCGTATCACGTATCGTCATCAGACTGTCTGTATTTTCGGCAATTGACTCTGTCACATCCGCAGAAACATTACCAATTCCCGGAAAAGTCTTAAGCGTCACGGAAAGTCCGCCCTCGCGCATGCCACTTACAAAATCATCCAACAAATCTGCCACGCCATCCGCATCACTTCCCAGGCAGCGCATTGCATACGATGGATTTTGGGCACTTGCCAAATCCGCCACCGGCGCCAGATTCAGATTTATACCGATTTTCGTCAATTCTCCGGCAATCGTTTTCCCCGATTCATAAATCTGGTTTGCCGTCATATTTTGTCCCATTTCTTTTGGGGTAACATAACCGGTATCTTTTAAATCCTCAACTTTGGCAGAAATGGAATTTTCTCCACCGCCGTCTTCCTCTACAGCAACGTAAAGCGCACTTCCTGATACAACGCTCGCCTGTAAATTCTGCACCAGTTTTTTCGTCTGCTTCTGCGACTTAATATTCTCCTTCGTAAGATAGACGCCACCCAGGTGATAATCAATAATTGCCTGTTTCATGCTGTCCGTCGCCTTATAAGCGGTTCCGTCCACCGATGGTGATGCATCTAACTGCAGTAAATCCACCAAAAACATCTGTCCTACTTTTTGTTCAATTGTCATTGTTTTTACAATCTTCTCTGCCTCTGAAAAAGCCTCATCCTCTGAAATCAACGGCGTAACGCTCGCCGTTGCAGACGGTGTACTCGTACTTTCGCCGGCTTTCTTCTCAACCTCTTTGTCCGTACCACACGAGCACAGAAGCAAAACAAGGCTCAGCATAATCCCCATCCACTGGTATCGTTTCATCGTCGTGAATCCCTCTTTTTCATTTTATCTTTTTTTCTCTCACTATCTAACGCAAAAAAGCCATATTATCACTAATCATAATGCTGTCAATATTATAGTATATTCTCTGTCTATATGCAAATAAAATATTTCCGTCTTTTTTTTCATTTTTTTGTGTAAATCACCCAAGCCACCCTGCATAGGATAACAGTGTAAATGAAATTTAGGAGGCAAACCTATGAGTGATTTGTCAGCAACAAACTGTGGCGGAGGATGCTCCTGCAACGAGAACAATTCTTCCTGCTGCTGGATTATTATCCTTTTACTTCTTTGCTGCGGCGGCTGTGGTAACGGCTTTGGCGGCGGCATGGGCGGTGATTGCAGCTGCATCATTTGGATTCTCATTATCCTCTGCTGCTGTGGAGGCAATAACGGATTCGGTGGATTCGGCTGCGGCTGCTAATTGAGGCGTGCGTAATCATTAGGGGAATCGAACCCCTATGGACGCAAAAAAATGGGGCGGATAACCGCCTCATTTTTTATTTTCGATTCATTAAATTAGAACTGTTTCTCTGATGCAGTCTGCGGTCCTCTTCCCATGTCTGCGGAAAATATTTTCTCTTCTCCTCTGGTGTTAATGATTCATAACACGCTAAATCCACCTCATAAATTGTTGTATCATCCACAATCACTTTTGTCCTTTCCTTCATCGGTATCTGCCCGCCTTATGTTTGTTGTTATCATTGTATGATGGCAGCAGATTAAAGGCACCATGTCTTGAAACCACATTATTTTTTCTCCAAAACAATAATGTTATTTGAGAAAATTTTTGCCCCCGGAATTTTTCCAATCACACGATATATCGGCATCATTTTTTTCATGCCTTCAATCAGGCTTACTTCTTGTTTATATGAAAATGCCGGCACAAGCTGCTGCAGCAATTTCCCATTTTTAATGCCCCATGTAAATTTTGCATTACTGCCTTCAATTGATTTTTCCTTTATATGACGCACGACAAACGGCGACATCGTCTCAATCATAACGGTAACTTTCGGAAAAGTTTTCTCTATAATAGAAAACATCTGCAGCACATCTTTTTCTTGTAAATACATAGAAAGTCCCTCAATCACAACCAATACATTTTCGCCGTCACATACGATTTCATCCGTGTAGGATGCATCCATTGCTGACTTTGCAATCTGATAAATCGGCCCGTTTTCCGTAAGAAACTTTTCTCTTATCTCCATTGTTTCCGGCAAATCCACATTGTACCAGCGCAGATACTTTCCTTTCATCCGGTAACATCTTGTGTCCATACCACTGGCAATATTTATCACAACGGTCTTTGCATTTTTACTCAAATACCGCTCTACCATCTCATCCAGTACAATCGTTCTTGCGATTACACCATAACTCATCGCCTTATCTTTATCCGCATTAGAAAAATCGTAATCCAGCTTTGACACAATCTCTGCTGCCATATCATCCTGAATCATCGGATTGTCTTTCTCCGATTCCTTTGCCCTCGCATATAAAGTCTGAATCATTGTTTCCGGCACACCGGTCACACTTACTTTCTCTTTCATCGTATCATCCTTTCGTAACGTTTGTTATGAATTGTTATGTTGTAAAAAAAGCTCCACAGTTAGTCTCTATGAAGCTTTCTTAAACTCTCTATTAATCTTTCGGTTCCGCCTCCGGCGTAAATACCAATCTGTTTCACTAAATACAGGCTGTATTCCATGTCATAATCCTCTTTTACAATCTGCAAACAACTGTCTAGCCGCTGCTTTGCCAATATTTTTATCAATCCTTTATCCGGCACTGTCTTAAGTTGGCTCCGGTAATATGTAAGAAATGACTGCTCCATCATTTTTTCCACACGCTCTCGGAATCCTTCGTAACAGCTCCCCTGCGCCTTCTCCATGATGACAATCGTTTCTTTTCTGTGCTTTAAAATAAACTGCATCACATACACATCAATCTCCGGTCCCTCAGACGGATTCTCCAGTTCAATCTGCATGCTCTTTGCCAGCATCTTTTCATAGTTCTCCACCAGTGGCTCTAATATAGCCCGAAGCAATGCTTCCTTATTTTCAAAAGAAAAATACATCGCTCCTGTCGTGACACCCGCCCTGCGGCAGATTGTCCTAAGACTTGCTTTCGCATATCCATTGGCGTAAAACTCTTCCAATGCTGCCTGTTTGATTTTTTCAATGGTTGCTTCTTTGTTTTTCATCATAACACTTGTTATGTTAGTCTAATTTGGGGAGTTTGTCAACTGCTGTAATAAAATAGTCTGCTGGTAATTTTTTTGTTTTCCGTAATTTCGTAGAAATTACTGGAATCCAAAAGAATTGGCAGCGAACATTTGTTACAGCCTTTTTTGTTCCAACATACTTTTTCTAAAATAATTCAACCTACTTTCTTCATTTTACCTTGGAAATCCATGCAATATAAAGCATTTTCACCCGGATAATCATGGTCCTGTACTACATCCCCCTCATCTTCCTGCCAATATGCTCCCACTATATCTTCATCGTACTCCACTAGATATATCTTTTCATCTGTGGCATACACTGACATCCATTTTTTCTTTGATAATTTAACATCCTTTCTTGTCTTTTTATCAACTCGATGAAGCTGATACTTCTTGTCCAAATAAAAAATATATTTTCTATTAGTAGAAAATGCAAATTGACCTCCCCAATATTCTCCAGCATTTCTCAATAATGGCCGCATTTTCCCACCTTTGCGGGGAATTGCGAACTCCTGACAATAAATATATGTTTCATCCATTGTCACAAAAACACAATCGTAGTTAGTTGGATGAAAGGGCGGTACTCCATAACATTTATATGCCTTTTTTCTTTTATAGCATAATATTTCACTTTCTTTTTTTGTGTTTAAATCATAAGCATATAAATATACTTTTTTCCCTTTCTGCCTTCCATACAAAATCTGTCCATCAACAAAAGTCAGGTACGGCTTAGCCTCGTTCATATTCGATGTAGATAAAATCTTCTCTGTCCTTTTCTTATTATTAATACTAAATCTTTGTAATGATTTGCCGGATTTATATGGTTGATAATCCAACTTTTTGTCTATCACTTCATCTCTTGAATCATGATATATGCATTGCTGATAAAGTGCTGAATAATCATATAAATGATCAGCCCAAAAATAATTGTCCTGTGAATCCGCATTTTCTGTTTTTTCATAATCATCTATAATTGATTGAACTTTTTTGTTTTTCAAATCGACACGAACAAGTGCCTGTCTCGTTGTCTCCACCTCCGCTTCTCCTTCTTCTATTGTTATAAAAGCATAAAAATCATTTTGATATTTAGCAAAACCGGATATGTATCCATAATCCAACGTAAATTCTCCCACAAAAACATCTTCATCTCTAAAAATTTTATATTCCCTTTTGCTATTTGATTTCAAATAATAGTAATGCCCATTATCAATCTGCCCGAACACACTCGTGGGATCAGCCTCTCTAAAATATACTCCCGTATCTTTTTCATTTAATTTAGCAAGTTTCAACGTGCATTTTTTCCCCGTTTCATCTGTAACCTTAACAGGCTGTATACTCTCACGGCTTAAAATTTGTTGACATATTTTTTCCTCTCTACCGCTTTTTTCTATATAATAATATAACAATACATTGTCGGTTTTGTAAAAACGTAACACTTTTTTATCAACATATTTTTCGGATTTATCTTCTCGAAGTTCTTCTTTCCATATACTATCATTTCCATTGCAATAATATAGCTGTCCTTCAAAAATGTACATATACCTTGGACAACTATTACTGATTACAGATAAGTGCTTTCCGTCATAATCCACATAACAAACTTTTTGTTTCTCTTTGTCGGCAAAATAAATTCCTTTTTTGTCCGCTATAAAAAAATCCATTTCCGCTTTCACAACATTTGTATTAGATGAACCATCAATGTTTACCTTTTCTATCATTTTATCATTCATGCTGTAATAATAAATCCAGTCCTGTACTAAAATAAGATTGCAAATTCTATCTTCACGATTGGAATAAATGTATGTTTTTTCACTTCCATCACATCGAATTTTGGCTATATGTTGTATTCCCTCTCTTTCCTCTAAAAAATATAGGTAATCTCCATAATAAGCCAAATTGTCAATTATTCCCTTATAAATAACCTGTTTTTTACTACCATCCAATCTCATTTTAATAATTTGATGATTTTTAACATCTCTGCAAAATAACCATCCCTTTCCTATATTTATATTGTCACATCTATTATCATGCAGTTTTTGTTCTGTTTCTCCTTTTAAATTTTTACGATATAAACTCCAATTATCGTTTGCATTTGAATAATAGATTTTTCCACTTTCTTCTGCCAGTTCTCCACCAAAAACAATATTGTTTAAAATACTCCCATTAGTTTCTATGCTTTCATTATATTTGCTATCACTTTTCTTTTCAGATACACAGTGATTACATACTATTATCAAACCTATTGCCAGAATAACTCCCAATAAAGTACCAATATAAATCCTTATTCTTTTTTTGCTGTAACGCAGTTCCTCCATTTTATCCCTCCACACTTAATTTTGAAAATGGCTCACTGTAATTTATGCCGCCCAAATTGTAATCTTTCATAAACTCAGGTACAGCATTTACTTGTGCACCAACTATTCTATAATTACTTTATCGTAATCTCTTTTCAAAAAACTATACTTGTTACCGGACTTCTCTATTATTTGTAAACAAATATCTCGGTAAAGTTCTCCTTCATCACGTAAAGTTTCTGCTGTTTCACCCAAGGATTTTACTCTTTCACTCGGTGATTTATTCAACAAATTTGTTTCTGCTTTACTTATTTGCAAAACAGCTTGTGCCTCTTTTATGTATTTTTTCACCTGATAATCAAATTTTTCTATGCTTTTTTTATCATCCTCATATTTACACCGTTCACTCAACCAGTGTATCACATTTTCATATTCCGTTTCCTATAATTTCCCGTATAATCTTTGCTTGCCCCTGATTTCAGCGTATGTCATATCTTGTTTCATCACCTTATCAAAATAGCTGTCAATCGGATTAGCATTATCTACAGAAACTACTTTGTCCTGCGATAATTGCACATATGTTTTTTCTTTATTTAATACAAATATACTCAAAACAACATTAACAAGTAAACTGATGCCCAAAAACAGGCAAAACAATATTTTTTTCATTCGGATACCCCCTCATATAAATCAACACTTTCTCAAATACAACGATTCACCTTTCCGGAATGTTGCAGTAAAATCACCTCAATCATACCATACATCACTTGGAAGTTTCACACCCTTCTTTTTCAACCTAATACATTCCACCCCATCTCTATATCCACTCTGGTAAAAAATCAACCCAGTTCCTTCTTCCCAAATAAAAGTCTCCCAATATCCTGAATGCTGTGGATATTGATAGTAGCCACCATAACGCAGTCTCTTTTTAGGCGAATCTTGAATCTTTTTTAAGTACTGATGCCAGTCTATCTTATCGTGTTTTAATGTATCTTTATATGTCTTTTTCTGCCAAACAATTGTACTATACTTTGGAATCTCACTGGTCTTTATGATTCTATTTAACGTTTTCTTCGACAGCGTCCAAACATTTCCTTGTGCCTCATAATCGTTATTTTCCCATATACGCATTATCCTATTTTTTTGCACATAAAAATAACCAAGGCTAAGCCTTTTTGTTGGAATCTTAAGATCTGATGCCTGTTCAATCTTCAAGTGATACAGAATGCCTTTTTTTAGTTTTGCAATCTTTATAAAATTCATTTTTGTTTTATACTCCAAAGCCGGAATATCTCCCCATTCATCATAAAAACCTGCACTCGCATCAAATTTAACTTTACCACTTCCTTGCATATTCCAATATGAATTGATGCCTGTTGATAAAGTCTCCGTTTTCCCCTGAGACTTTTTTGTTTCTTGTGATTTTGTGTCCATCGTTGGTTTTGCTTCTACCTTTTTTTCATTCTTTTCAACACTATAATTACCAAACAATGGAGAAATCCTGCTACGAACATAGACTATCACCGCAAGTAAAATTACAATTCCTACCGTAACTAGAATATTTTTAGTTTTTATTTTTTTCATAATACACACCCTCCTCATTAATTCATATCATTTGAGATATAACGCTTTAGCAATATAAAAACTATATTTATTATATTAATAAGCACAGATTTTGTCAATTTATGTTTTTCTCAAATACAACATTCTAGTCCTCAATATGTTGCACCGTATTGAATATATTTATTTTCCCCAGCCACAAGCAAATATGGTCCTTGTAAATAAATATTCTCAGTCTTATTTCGGAGCCCATTATATAATATATCGCTCTTTTCCGTTTTTAAGTTTATTCGTTTAAGCATATTTTTTTCATAGCAAATCGCATTCTTTTCATTGGATGCAATTTGCACACATCCCTTACCCCTCTGAAAAAGAATTTCCACATCATTTGTTAGCAGATTTACTTTATAAACATAGGACTTAACGACATTATTTATAGGTATTTCCATATTACGCAATCGTACATCTTCTTCCCATATATTAACAACTCCGTAAATATATTTACCTTTTTGGTACTCGTTAAAACCATAAAGAAAGTCGCTATCATATCCAATTTTCTTTTCTAACACCTTCTGATAGTTAGCATTTTTTTGTTTTTCAGTTTTCATTTCATCCCATATGTATGCACTCATAGCCGGAATATTGGAATACTCTTTTTCAGTAGAAAAACAACCATTGGAATTAGCATAAAAAGTTCGTTCTCCGACCTTACATACTCCTTTTTTGTTTTCCTTCATAGCATTTACCTTACCAGCAAACTTATCTTCCTTAATCCATGCATTTGCCACAATTCCATTATAATTTACATACGGCATATTTTGTTCTTCATCCTGCCAGTATTGTAAATAAAGAACATCTTTATCCATTGCCATGTAATTACACTTTTTCTCATGCCTTGCCTCTATGTAATGACCCTCAAAATCGTAACTATATATTACTGCATCATCACTTGAATAATTATCTCCACATTTTAATATAAACACATGGTTCATACCAAGCGCAATCTGGTTTGGAACAAAATCCAGTTTAATTATTTTTTTATTCTCACTTTTCTTATCCGTGAATTCTACATTTCTTCCGTTTATTTCTGCCCAATAATTTTCATTTTCAGCATAATAATTCACGTCTCCATAATGTATAATTAAAACTGATTTATCCAATTGACAAAAAGCCAAATCACAACAAATAACCCCCAAAATTATTATTAGTATCATAATATATTTTTTCATCCACAATTCACCTCATTTCTGTTTATTCTACCGGGTTATTTTCTTCCAGTTTCTCAACTTTTCCATCCATGCAGCGAATTCGATACAGTGCATCACTCCATTCATCGGATACTTCCTTATCGCTGTCTTCAAGAAATTCCCATTCTTTTGAATAGCCCCTAACATAAAGCCATTTTCTTTTCTTCTGTTTTATTTTGCTCTTTTCTATTTATATTCACTACAACGCATGTAATTGTAATAAGCAATATAAAAAAGATTGTATACATTATTTTCCTCTTTTTCATTTACATCCTCCGTATTAATCAATAACGCTTCGGCAATCAAAAAATTCCACCACGAGAATCGTCATAATTAAATTACTTCAGCCGAATCAGCTTAACGTAATGTACAAATGCCCTTTCCATCCATCGTCATTTGATATATTGGACAATCACTGTCATATATGCTCTCTGCCTCATCATCTTCATCACATTTCAAATATGCCATATTAGGCTTGTATTTTCGTACACATATATTTCCTTTTATACAGGCCACTCCAACACATTTTTTTGCAATTACCGTTTCACTTTGATTACTCATATCATATCTGCACAAATTAAACTTTTTATCTATGTAAAACAAATATTTATCGCTAAAATCATATAAAGTTCTTGTTTGAATATATGCACTTTTCAACATACGTTTTTTTACACAAAGCAATGAACTATACTGCACTTTAGTTTTATAAGAGATACCAAGTCTCTTTTTCGTGTCTTTCGATACACTATTAAAATCAACCAGTTTCCCATCTGTCAACCGAAATCCATAGAGGAAATTTCGTCTGACAAAACAAAATTTCCCATCACTAAGAAAACATTTATTAAAAAATGATGATTGTTCCTCCAAAGTGACTAAAAATCCAATTCTCGTTTTCCACTCAAAGCAAACTTCCGGTCTATGACTTTCTTCAGAAATCCTGCATATAGTTGCAGAATATACGTTAAATAAGTCCTCCCAATTATCGTCGCGCTGTTTCACAAAATAAAATGCATTCTTATATCTTACAAAGGCAATTAGTCTTTCTTGATTTCCCAATGAAAATGTCAAAATCTTCTTCCTGTTTTTATACACACAATACTTATTTTTTGTTTTGTCCATACGGAGGTAATAATAGTTCCCATTTACTACCTGTGAATACTGCGAAGCATCACAAACACTTTGGAAATAATTATTCGCATTCACATCCGGACAGTCCGCCATATTTTCATTGATTTTTCCCATCTGCACTGCTTTGCCCCCACGCTCTGACATCCGAACCACTTTACATTTATCCGGCACATCCCAATTTTGTATTTCACCATAATCAGTCTCATAATCAGGTTCCAGTTCTTCGTCATATTTCTTAATAAACAAACAATCTTTTGATGTCTGTACATCGGACGCCTTTTTCTTATATACGATTGTATCCGCTAAACTCGCCTTGTTTATTTTATGCACCTTATGGTCTTTATCCAAATAATATATATTTTTATTTGTGTATGAAAACAATACATCTTCGCCATCTTTGACAGCGTTGTTAAAGATTTGTTTTTTTGTTCCGTCCAGTCTATTTACCATGCAATTTGACACATACAAATTTTCATTATCAAATTTAATACTGACAGAACAATTTTTAACTGCATTTTTGCTAACATATGAATAAAATTTCTTTTCCATATTATTCTGCATATCAAAATAGTACAAATTTATCTTATTTTCATCGTGGATACCATAAAATATCTTATTATCATATACCGTATAATCCGAATCCCCTTGCGGTAGATGTGGCGCATTTATAACGGCTTTGTTTTTCTTTCCTGTCATGTTCCAAATATGTATTTTCTCTTGGTAATAAAGAATAACTTTATCCTTATAAACACACACATCATAAGCATCCGGTATCTGGGAGTCCGACCTGCTTTCACTAGCATTAAAGATTTCTACAAATGCATTGTTCTTAAAATCTATTTTTCCAATACTCCATTTATAAACGGCCTCTTCAAATTTGGTGTCTTTATCCGTATATTCACTGGCACATATTCGCAGTGCATAAAACTCTTTTTTGTATCTTACAAGTCCTGCTATATAACCATCAGACAAAGAAAAACCGCCAATTGTATTTCCATTGCAAAGAACTATATAATTTCTATCACCATCGGACTGCATCGTATAACATTTTCCTTCGCTAACCTGCCAATACTTTGCCGTTCTATCTGCACAAATCATCTTTAAACCCTCTGATTGTGCATTGATATCCGGAATTTGTGTTGGATACTCAAACAACTGCATTTCTGCACATTCGGTCTTCTTTTCTTCTGTTTTATTTTGCTCTTTTCTATTTATATTCACTACAACGCATGTAATTGTAATAAACAATATAAAAAAGATTATATACATTATTTTCCTCTTTTTCATTTACATCCTCCGTATTAATCAATATATTATACCCTCTCCAAGGTCTGAATGCTATACTATTGGAGATACTGTGGATTGTTATTTTGCTCCTCGTATAATCAATTCTAATTTCCTAATAAATTAAGTATGTGTATAAGCAAACTCATTTCATAATTCCCGCCAAATAATAAATAAATTGCCCTTTCTTAGTTACCTCATATTTAAATGCATCTGGGTAGTCATCCGAATCTATTCTATATTCGCCTATATTTTTCTTATTATCCAGTATCATATCTATTTGCTTTTTATCGATATTTCCATGTGTAAATTCCTTATAAATTGCAAGCATTAGTTCATATTCTTTTGAACTAATTTTCTTACCTCCCTTTTCTTCAATTTCGAACCAAAGAATATTGCCTACTACACTAAAAGTTATTGTAATTAAACTTTCCTTGTTATTAGTATATTGTTCTTCGTACCAAGATCTTGTAGTACGATTAGCAATATTGTTCCTTGTTAAATCAATATTATAGAAATCTGTACATTGCTTTTTATAATTATAATCTAAACATCTTTTATGTATATTTCTCCTGGCATAATTAATTCGAGTACATATTTCTTCTATTGACATAACTCTTCCAAATCCATCTCCTCTTTGCCCTATCTTTATGTTCCAAAGTAATCTAAGTAAGCCTATAATACATATAGCTCCCAAAAAAGCACAGATACTGCTTATAATAATTTTTTTCATACCTCTTTTTCCCGCTTCTTCAATCTTTTTTTGTGCATCCTTTTTGTTATGCAAAAAGCACCAACTAAAACAATTAAGATGCCACCCACCACACAAAATCGTATTCTTTTTTTCTGCAATTCTTTCTTTACATCTGGGGCAGTATAACGTTTATCAAACGAATTTTTCAACCACTTATCCTTATCATAATCATATATTTCTTCGTTCACTCTTTGCTCGCCCGTATTTACAAACCATTCTAATTCTGCTGCAAGTGCCCTTGAATCGTCCTTACTTGGCAAAATGCGAACCTTATTATCTGCTTTAAGAGCAACTTTGTAATAGTAATATACAGCACGACATTGTGTAATACCATCTTTATTCTCCATAAATTTTGCCGAAAAAAGAATACAATCTCCCTTCTTATACTTTGCAGTATCCACCCCTTGCAAATTTACATGGTCTTCGCAAATCTTCCCCACAACAATTCGCACAACATCAATACTTATAAAATTTTGATTGTTATATACCTCACTTACCCTGCCAATAATCAATGCATCTTGAGGTGGTTCATTATTTATCGTAAAAGATATTTCGTCCCCTGCATACACAGTATCCTTATGCAATAATATAAAAAATGCTAAGATAATAACTTTTAAAATTGTTTTCTTCATCCGAATCCCCCTCGCGTATAAATCAACTCTTTCCTTAATACAACGATTTAGCCTTCAAAAATGTTGCAATACACTTTATTCAATCATTTTATCACATAAAGTGTCCTTTTTTGAAATATATTTTCTCCTCAAGAAATAGCATAATAAAACACTGCCAACACATACTCCAAAAACAATTAAGCTATGACATTTTTTCTCATAACATCCTCACCTCACTTAAACCAATACAACCAAGCATTTCATATGTGCAGGCTGCCGCTTTATTGTGGTACTGTGTATGGATTCTCACTGCAAACAACTTACTCAAAATTAGATGTTTCTATAACCGCATCTGCAATCTTTAGGCAATCATTATTTTTATCATAGTCCATATAAGCATATGCTATAGCAATAGTATTCCATCTACCTATACGAATATAATATTTTAATCTAATCTTCTTTTCTCCATTAGAACTCACATGCACCTGAATCCCTTCATACTCATCTAATGGTCCCATTTGTATTTTTACATCGTTTCCATTTTTTATCAGTTTACCCTTTTGGTAAACTCTACAATCTTGCATTATATCATCCATTTTGTCTTTCGGTGCCTTATCAATTTCAAAATCCTCTTTTTTATAACCAGAATCTAATATAGAAAAAGTGGTACTGTATCCAATCCTTTTACATTCAAGTACAGCTCGATAATTGTCGATAAGATACCCGGAAAAATATTTTATCTGTTTTCCTACATGTTCAGCATCTGCCTTCTTTGGATTTGCATAAATGGATTTAAGAACGTCATTACCCTTGTCATATCGTATAACTTCACATGATGTGCCGATTTTACCATTTATTACATTTGAAACGATAATCTCCTGCCTGCCATCACCTGTAATATCCGCTAACTGAAGCACAGGTCTGCGTACCCATGAAAAAAGCAAATCAGTCTTATAAATATATTTTTTGTGATTCAGATAATCTAATACAACTATGTAATTGTCTGAATCTATAGATTTAATTTGATTACTAACCACAAGAATTAAACAATTTCCATTGCTTTTTTTCTCTTTTGAATCCGTCGCATTCACCCCTCCTTTTGAACTCACTTGTATACACGAAGATTCATTATTTTCAGTAATATATCCAATATCATAGGCTGTTAATTTTAATTTCTTATCAAAACCTAAAAAAGATAAATCTATTAAACATTCATTCTGTTCTTCCTTCAAATAAGGTAAAATCATTGTTCTATGATTTTTTGTCTCAAATGGATTAAGAACAATAGGTTCCTCTTTTCCAGTGGTGTCTATTAGCAATTTGCCAACAATATTACTTGTTTTTTGTTTCTCAACATTCCTTGTTTGATGTGTCTGTATAAAGAAAAACAATCCAACAAGTATAATTGCGCTAAATAGCATCAGTTTTATTCGTTTTAAACTCATACAATCCAATCCCCTTACTCCCTTTAATTTTTGCATTTCTTCAATAATATGTATTAATTGTGCATACTCACATTATGTGTTGTATTTTCCATGCTTTTGTTGTCACATCCACATAGCAAATCT
>ERZ856578.1362-NODE-1362-length-46429-cov-20.581485_pt1 | contig 46429 bp, 39 predicted proteins | sample MGYA00514384_ERZ856578 | MGnify/ENA primary metagenome ERZ856578 (study PRJEB29103, sample SAMN06111958) | human gut metagenome | biome: human gut; feature: ankylosing spondylitis patient; material: healthy_person | host: Homo sapiens | place: China:Hangzhou...
GAAAACGGCACAGGAATGCTTTGCCGAAGAACTCCGTAACTCCGCCTAGGATCTTGCACTTGGAGTGAAAATTCACCCATTTGTATTTTTAAAAAGTGCGAAAGATTCTTTACACTACCTTTTCTACCGCTGTATGGGCTCTAACTATCCTTCTTTTTTGAAAAGTCAGGAGAAACAAAAAAGCGCCCTATGTGATCGTAAAACACACTAGGCGCTCAGAAGATAACTTCATAAAATGTTATTAAACTCGGTTCACCATCACCTTAGCGGGACGCAGCAATCTTCCTTCAAGTTGGTAGCCGCTCTGAAGGACGCGCGCAACTGTGTCCGGCTTAAGATCGGCTCTGCTGTCGAAGCCGACCGCCTCGTGCCTCGCCGGGTCGAACGGCTCGCCTTCCTTGCCTACCGGAAGCAGACCATGGCGCCCAAGTGCATCAATAAAAAGTTTATGGGTCATGGTGATACCCTTGAGCATGTCCTGGCATGCCTCGTTGTCCGAACCGTACGTGATGGCCAGTTCGAGGTTGTCGAGGGTAGGGATAAGATCCTTAAGAACCTTTTCAGCTGCGTACTTGAGATGATCTTCGTGTTCGCGCTGCAATCTCTTCTTGAAATTTTCGGTCTCAGCCTGAGCTCTCATACGCACATCAAGCACTTCGGCCTGTGCGGCCTTCAGAGCCGCTTTCAGCTGGGCTATCTGTTCTTCGGGTGACGCGTTCTTCTCAGCGGATTTCCCCGCTTCCTGACTGCCTTCGGGGGCGGCTGCCTTTTCAGCAGCTGACGAGGCGGTCTGCGCCTTCGTGGATTCTTCAGTCCTGGTTCCGTCCGGAGATTCCTGGCTGTTACCTGCAGCCTCCCGGGCGGTGTCTTTTATGGTTTCCTGTTCCTTTGTTTCTTCAGCCATGGTGGTATCTCTCTGTTCATTCTCCGCCTTCGATTCGTGATCGGGGGAGAAAGGATTATGTCTGTGATGGTGATGGCGGCTCATAGCCCTGCCTCCATAATAAATAATTTCGGCCTTACGCCGCTGGGGGCTTATCAGCCATCTTCACAGAAAATAAGTCCGGAGCGGCTTCTGTCAAGGCGCAGAGAAGATCTGTTCCAGTCCAAAGTGCCAGGGCCGCGGCCAACTCAGCCTACCGTAAGAAGAGGTACATGCGCTGTGCTGGGGAGCTGTTTTCAGAGCGGACTCTGATTCCAGCAGAGAAGTTTCTTCCCTGCTGGAAGGTTATTTACCGCAGACGGAGATTCCCAAATCTTCATACTTGGAGGCAAGGTCTGAAGGCTCCCGGGTTATGGAAATTCTCTGCACGTCGCGCGCGGAAAGCCCGTTCAGCATACTGCCAACTTTGCCTGCTATTTTCTGGAATAGTTCTCCGGGAAGGAAAAGGGACGCTGGGCAGACCTTGTAAAGATAGAGCCTGCTGTTCACCAGAACAATGGGAAAGATGTTGCAGGCAACAGGCCTGAGTTCCCTTTCAAGACGACATCCGGAAGGAGTCAGCGCTTTGCACCCTCTTCGGTCAAGAGCTGCGGTATGGTTATCCAGAAGGTAGAAGTTATCCGGTGTCCGGTCAGAGATCTGACTGTCGAGCAGGGCCATGGGGAAAGGTTTCTCTTCCTTCTGCGGACCGCAGCAGAAACGGCAGTCGGGACAGTATTCGTTTACCAGAACGCCGTCCGCAAAGGTGACAGTACGGGGAGACGGAAACCGTTTTTCCCAAAGAGATTTGTAATAGGTGAGGCCGTTATCCATAATATGCTCCCAGGAAAAGGCATCCGCGTGGGGTGCGCGGTGGTGAAGCTATATAGCGAAGGGCCTGTTTCGGCAAATATCAGAGGTGAACGTCCGTAAGCAGGACTTCAGATGTTTCCGAAAAAATAAAAAAAAAGACTTGCATAGAAAGGAACTTGAGCGTACAAGCATTCACAGCAAGGCCGAAGTGGTGGAATTGGTAGACACGCTAGGTTCAGGGTCTAGTGCTGGCAACGGCATGGGAGTTCGAGTCTCCCCTTCGGCACCAAATGAAATAAAAAGTCCATAAAGCGTTGAGCTTTGCGGACTTCTTTTTTTTGTGCTTGCAGGAGTTTTAAGAGCTGGCGGCCTTTGAAATTTGTACCTCTTACGTTTTCTCTGAACTGACAGTTTTGGTGCCTGGCCAGACTTTCTGCTGGCTCTTCCGCTATTTTCTCTCCGGCAGGATTTTTTGTAACTTGGAAAAGTTCTTCACTTTTATGGTTCCGTATTTCCCGATACTGCAACAGAGAGGAAGAAGGCGTACGGCCCGGATGGCTTCAGTCTAAAATCGCTGAGAGGTCTGTTTCCCTGCTGTTTTGAGCCATTTCCTGTCTCGGATATTTCCCAGGGAACCGCCTTTGCCTGCCCGGTATGCGGTTTTCTCTTCTGCCAAGTCGGTTCCCAGACGCAGTGCGGAAGCTCTTTTCCGGAGAAAGAAGAGGGGGATCGGATGAACTTCCGATCCCCCTGAGAGGTATACTGATGCCACAGAGAGGCGGGGCATCAGACAGTAGCTGCTTCCATAATACAGAAGCGGGGCAGAGACTTACTTTTCGCCGGCGAGTTTCTTGCGGATGAACTCAGGGATGATGCCCTTGACGGACTGCATGGTGACCATGCGGCGCATGATGCCGAGCTGATCCTGAAGCGGAATGCTCTTGGGGCAGACGCTGTGGCAGCCGAGGAGTCCCATGCAGCCGAATACACCATTGTCGTCGCCGATCAGATCATAGTAATCGGCGGGCGTGCGTTCATCGCGGGGATCGATATAGAAACGGGCCATGCGGTTGATGGCCGTGGCACCGATGAAGTCCTTGCGCATAAGTGCCGTTCCGCAGGCAGCCACGCAGCAGCCGCACTCGATGCAGCGATCAAGCTCGAAGATTTTGATCGCCTTCTCGTTGTCCATGCGCTCTTCCTGCGCAGTGGGGTCAAACTGCTTGCTGGTGTGGATCCAGGACTCGATCTTTTTGTCCACGCCGCGGAACCAGGTTCCCGTATCCACGGAGAGGTCTCCGATGATCTTGAAGACCGGAAGCGGGTGCAGGGTGATGTGCGGAGGGAGCGTGCTCGTCTGCGTTTTGCAGGCGAGGCCGGGGCGGCCGTTGATCACCATCGCGCAGGAACCGCAGACGCCGGCGCGGCAGCAGAAGTCGAACTGCAGGGTGGGATCCTGCTGTTCCCGGATCATGTTGAGCGCCACAAAGAGGTTCATGCGGGGATGCTCAGGCAGCTGATAGGACTGCATGTGCGGCTTGGAGGAGGGATCCTGCGGGTTGTAACGGAATATATCGAAGGTCAGTGTACGTCCCATGGTGGTTATCTCCCTTAGTCCTCGTCGAAGCCGATGACCTTCTTGTCGGACATGTCACCGGGTATAATCTTGCCGCCGCCGTAGCCGCGGTCCCCTGGGGGAAGAATGAACTTGGTGGTGGCGGGCTCGTACTTGAGCACGGGCAGGGTGGCGCCTTCGGGCCAGTAGGCCAGGGTACGCACGAGCCAGTCCTTGTCATTGCGGGCAGGGTAGTCCTCGCGGGTATGGGCACCGCGGCTTTCCGTGCGCTGCAGGGCGCCGTAGGCGGTGCAGAGGGCAAGCCTGATTTCTCCGGGGATGCGCAGTGCCTGGGCGAGCTCGGCGTTGGCGCCCTTAGTGATATTGCCCATGAGACGCATGTTCTTGCTGCGTTCGAGCAGTTCCTGGAGGCGGTTAACGCCGTCCTGCAGGTCCTTGCCGTTTCTGAAGATACCCACGTCCTCCATCATGATGTCCTGCATGGCGTTGCGCAGGGTGTAGCAGTCGTCGCCGGTACCGTGAATCAGGGCATTGATGCGGTCCTGAACCTTGAGCTCGGCGTCCTTCATGGCCTGGGTGGAGAACTTCGTCTCGTAACCCTGGAGGAATTCGACGACCTTCTTGCCGACGACATGACCGGAGACGATGGTCTCGGCGAGGGAGTTGCCGCCGAGGCGGTTGAAGCCGTGCATATCCCAGCAGGCGGATTCGCCGTTGGAGAAGAGGCCCTTCATGCCGTAGACAGCACCGTCCTTGTTGGTCCGGATGCCGCCCATGCTGTAGTGCTGGGTGGGACGGACAGGGATGAGCTGGGTCACCGGATCCACGCCGAGGAAGCAGGTGCAGATATCGTAGACTTCACGAAGGTTGGTCTTGATGTGCTTTTCGCCGAGATGGCGGATATCAAGCCAGAGGTGTTCGCCGTAGGGGCTCTTAACGCCGAAGCCCTTGCGCATGTGTTCGGTCATGCGGCGGGAAACAACGTCTCGTGAGGCCAGTTCGGCCTTCTCCGGCTCGTAGTCGGGCATGAAGCGGTACTCGTTCTTGTCGAGGAGTGTGCCGCCGTCGCCGCGGCAGCCTTCGGTCACGAGAATGTCAGTGGGCACCGTGCCGGTGGGATGGAACTGAACGGCTTCCATGTTGCCGAGAGGAACGATGCCGGTATCGAGGGCGATGATGTGGCCGCCGCCGTCGCAGATAACGGAGTTCGTGGTGGCACGGTAGATGCGGCCGTAGCCGCCGGTGGCGATGAGCGTGGCCTTGGCGAAATAGCCGACGAGCTCACCGGTGCGCAGGTCACGGGCGACGCAGCCCATGCACTGATCGCCATCGTGGATGAGGGCTTCGGCCTGCATGCGGTCATGCACGGTGACGCCGAGCTGGATGGCCCTGTTGTCGAGGGTGTACAGCACTTCGTGTCCGGTACCGTCTGACGTGTAGCAGGTACGCCATTTGGCCGTTCCGCCGAAGGCGCGGGAGTGGATGAGGCCTTCATTTTCGGCCTTTTCCGTGGCCTGGAAGGGCTTGCCGCCCTTAAAGTAGGTGTGCTCGCCGGGAACGACGCGGTTCCAGGGGCAGCCGAGGAAAGCCATCTCGCGCATGGCGATGGGGGCTGTTTTCGCGAAGATACGGGCCACTTCCTGGTCGCAGCCCCAGTCAGAGCCCTTGACCGTGTCGTTGAAATGGATTTCGGGGCAGTCGCCATCGCCCATGATGGAGTTGCCGAGAGCAGCCTGCATGCCGCCCTGGGCGCAGCAGGAATGCGAACGCCTCGGGGGAACGATGCTCAGGCAGATGACGTTGAATCCGGCCTTGGCCGCCTCGATGGCGACGCGTTCACCGGCCAGACCGGCGCCTATGCACAAAACGTCTGTGTGAAAGAAACGCATATTTTTGCCCCTCCTACGCGCTGAACCAGGTGCGGGCTATAGCCGCGACGCCGATGAGAAAATAGGCACCCATGCCGATCCAGGCCCACTTGGTCCAGGCCTGGCGGGTTCCGCTCGTGCAGACGCCGAACTTGACGCCGAGGCGGTAGAGGCCGATGCCGGTGTGCAGGACAACGCAGGGCAGGAAGAGGGCGTAGAAGGCAAGCCAGCCGCTGTGCAGCCTGGCCGCGCTCTTGGCACTTTCGATGGGCATGTTGGTCATGACAGCCCAGACGTGGGCGAAAGCGCAGACCAGAATGACAATGGCCGTGAACACCTGGACGAGCCACAGCCAGGTGTCGCGTTCCTTAAAAGCGCGGCTATGGCGCACGAAGATGCCGAGTTCACCGGCGCGGAAAGGCATTTTCCTGGCGGCGATGAAGAAATGGATGACGATGAGAACGACTATGATGGGAGCGGCGAGCTGGGCCATGTACGTGGCTTCCATGAACCAAGCGATGCCGTTGGTGATGCTCGGGCTGAGGATGCACGTGCCCTCGAGGAGAAGGTGGACGCAGATGAAGAGGGCAAGAAGAAAACCTGTGCAGGCCTGCCAGAAATCAAGACGGCTGCGCCTGGCGTCAGGGGAAGAAGATGTCATGTGAACTCCTTTTTGCTCTGCAGGAATGGCTGCAGGCCGGTGAAAAGGGCAGTGCTAGATCTCCCTGTAGGGAGCCTGTCCGGTCTCGTAGTAATTGTCTCCGGTGCTGTCGATGACAACGATGGCCGGGAAGTCCTCGACTTCCATGGCGGCAACGGCCTCCGGGCCGAGATCCGGATAGGCGAGAACGGTATACTTTTTAATGCTCTGGGAGATGAGGGCGCCGGCTCCGCCGACAGCGGCGAGATACGGAACGCCGTATTTCTTCATAGCCTCGACGACCTCGGGCTTGCGGTAGCCCTTTCCGATCATGCCCCTGAGGCCTTCTGCTATGAGTCTCGGCGTGTAGGCGTCCATGCGTCCTGACGTAGTCGGACCGGCGGCGCCGATGGCCTGGCCGGGTTTGGCCGGGCTGGGGCCGACGTAATAAACGACCTGTCCCCTGAGGTCGACAGGAAGCTTTTCGCCCCTGTCGAGCGCTTCCGTGAGGCGCTTGTGGGCGGCGTCGCGGGCCGCGAGGATGGTGCCAGTGATGAGAACACGGTCGCCTGCGCGCAGGCTCCGGGCCGTCTCATCGTCAAAAGGTGCCCTGATATGTTTCACAGAATCAGCCATGGCGCCCTCCTAAAGCACAGCCTGCGCGTGACGGGCCGCGTGGCAGTTGATATTGACGGCGACAGGCAGGGAGGCGATGTGGGTGGGAGCCCATTCCACATGAACGGCGAGCGCGGTGGTGCGTCCGCCGAGCCCCTGCGGGCCGATACCCGTCTTGTTGACCATCTCCAGGAGCTCCTTCTCGAAGGCCGCGTAACGCGGATCGGGGTTGACGCTGTTGAGATCCCTGGCGCAGGCGCGCTTGGCGAGCAGAGCGCAGAGTTCGAGGTTGCCCCCGAGACCGACGCCGATGACCATGGGAGGGCAGGAGTTCGGTCCGGCCACTTTGACGGCTTCCAGAACGACCTTTTTCACGCCTTCGATACCGTCAGCGGGCACGAGCATCTTCACAACACTTTTGTTTTCGGAACCGGCGCCCTTCGGGGCCAGCCTCAGGGTGAGGCGGTCGCCCGGAACGATGCGGACGTGCAGAACGGCGGGCGTGTTGTCCCCGGTGTTCTTGCGTTCGAAAAGAGGTTCGGCGACGCTGGACTTGCGCAGATAGCCGTCCACGTAGCCGCGGCGTACGCCTTCATTGATGGCATTGGTAAAGTCACCGCCCGTGATGTGCACGTCCTGGCCGATATCGGCGAAGATGACGGCAAGGCCGGTGTCCTGACAGATGGGCATTTCGGTCCTGTCAGCGATGTCAGCATTGTCGAGGAGCTGCTGCAGGATGTTTTTCCCAACCGCGGACGGCTCGCTCTCAAGATGCTGTCTGAAGCTTTCGACCATATCGCAGGGCAGGTGGCAGCAGGCCTGAATGGCGAGCTTCGCCACCGTGTCCGTGATATCCTTGCAGGCTATTTCACGCATTGCTTTCTCCATTTCTTTCCCGGCGTGCGCCGGGGCGTTTTGCGGGGACGGCGGGGAAGACATCGTGGCCTTTCCCCGCCGCCGTGTTCTTACTTCATGGAATCAGCAAGCTGCTTCACGTACGGGGTCACGCGGGCATGGTAGGCATCCATGCGCTTTTTGAGGCCTTCCGTGTACGCCTTGAAATCGGTGATGGGCGTCTGGGCGACACCGCTTTCCATGGCGGCCTTGGCAACGGCCGGGGTGACGGTGGTCAGAATGCGGGAATCAAGCGGCTTCGGGAGGACGTAGTCCGGGCCGAATTCCGGAGCCTTGTCCATATTGTAGGCGTCGAGGACTTCCTGAGGCACGGGATCCTTGGCGAGATCGGCGAGCGCGTGGGCGGCGGCGAGCTTCATGGCTTCGTTGATGTCGGTGGCGTGCACGTCGAGGGCCCCGCGGAAAATGTAGGGGAAGCCGGAAACGTTATTGATCTGGTTGGGGTAGTCGGAGCGGCCGGTGCCCATGATGGCTTCGGGACGGGCCTCCTTGGCGTCCTCATAGGTGATTTCGGGATCCGGGTTGGCCATGGCGAAGATAACGGGCTGATGGGCCATGGAGCGGACCATATCCTTGCTCACGAGGCCCTTCTTGGAAAGGCCGAGGAACATGTCGGCACCCTTCATGCAGGCCGCGAGATCGCCGCAGTTGGTGGGCTGGGCGAACTTTTCCTTCCACTTGTTCAGATGGTCGCGGCCCTTGTAGATAAGGCCGCGGGAGTCGAACATGAAGATATTCTCGCGCTTCACGCCGAGTTCCACGTAGAAGCTGGCGCAGGCGATGCCGGCGGCACCGGCGCCCACAACCACGATTTTGAGTTCATCGATCTTTTTGCCGGTGATCTCGCAGGAGTTGAGCAGGGCAGCGCCGGAAATGATGGCTGTGCCGTGCTGGTCGTCGTGGAAGACCGGGATATTCATCTGCTTCTTGAGTTCTTCCTCAATATAGAAGCATTCGGGCGCCTTGATGTCTTCGAGGTTGATACCGCCGAAGGTGGGCTCGAGGCATTTCACGACTTTGATGATTTCATCGGGATCCTTGGTTCCCAGATCGATATCGTAGACATCGATGTCGGCGAAGCTCTTGAAAAGGACGCCCTTGCCTTCCATGACGGGCTTACCGGCCAGAGCGCCGATATTGCCAAGGCCGAGCACGGCAGAGCCGTTGCTGACGACGGCCACGAGGTTGTTGCGGCCGGTGTAGATGGCGGCAGTCTTCGGATCCCTGGCGATTTCCAGGCAGGCCTGGGCAACGCCCGGGGAATAGGCCATGGACAGATCCTTCTGATCCCTGAACGGTTTAATCGGAACGACCTCGAGTTTGCCGGGGCGCGGATAGCGATGGTAATTCAGTGCTTCCTCTCTGGTGAAAAGCGCCATGATGATACCTCTCTTTTGTTTTGGGTAATTTCATATATACGAAAACAATCCAGATATATGAAATTACCTATACTGATACACTTCCTGCGTCCTGTGTCAACGGCTCCGCGGAAAATTGTGTTCCTCTCTGCTGGCCGCAGGAGGCAATACCTTGTCATTACACTACTTTTCAGAGGAAAAAAATAAAAATCTGCATTTTTCCGGCTTCTTCCGGAAACAAAAAAAGGATGCCCGGGGTTCCCCTGCATCCTTTTATGTTGTTGATGACGGTTTCTGTCAGCCGCGGCGCGCCGCAAGGGCGGCGATGCGCCGGCCGAGGTCTGCGCCGAAGCGTTCCAGGAGGCGGCTTTCGCCTGCCACGACAGCGTTGAACATTTCGCGGCTGCCGATTTCGGGCATGCTGATTTTTTCGCTTCCTGCGAAACTTCCGCGGCCGAGTATCCGGTTTGCTCCGGGATCGATGAGAGTCCAGCGGGCCTCAAGAGCGATGCTGCCGCCGGTCGATGCCTCGAGGCGGATGATATCCACGATGACGCCGTAGGCCGCTGCGACGCGTGTATCCTCGGACGCCAGCACCGTGATGCCCTGACGCAGAAGCACCGGTGTCAGGCTCCGGCGCAGCAGGCGCGCCGCTCCGGCATCGAGTCCTTCGGCCCATTTGTTGAACTGGGGGATATTGATGAATGTGCCGTTTTCGTCAAGCAGGACGATGCCCGCGCGATCAAGATATCCGGGAAGATTGACACCCACGATGCCCAGCGTTGTGCGGGGCATGCTTTCCACCGAGACGGGGGCCGCCGTACTTTTTAAAATGTAATAATTGGTGGGTTTGCTCTGGCCGCAGGCCGTGAGAACGAGAGAGAGAATGATGGGAAGAAAGGAAAAACGGCGCATCAGTAGGCTCCTTTGCGGCCCCTGATCAGGGATTCGGGATTTTTGTCGAGTTCGTCCGTCAGAGAGCGGAGGGAACGCACCGTGGTCTTTGTTTCACGGAGCGTGTTTAGCAGTTCCTGCGTGACGGGAGAGAGCGTGTTCAGGCTTTTTTCCGCTGCCGCGGCCGTTGCGTCCACGCGCCTCGCAGCGCTCGCAAAATCAGTCATGGCCCTGTTCAGGTTTTCCAGAGCACGGGGAAGATCAGCCTTCAGTGCGGCGGATCCCGCCTCGGCGTTGCCAAGCGTGCTGTTCAGGAGGGCTGGCGAGGACTGCAGGGCGGCAAGGAGAGTGCTCGCCTGGGTGAACGTATCCGCGAAGGCCTTGAGGGCGCGGTCCACATCGCCGCTTTCGATGAGCTGGGAAAGGTGGGTCAGGGCGGAATCGATATTGGCCACAACCTTTTCAATGGGAATGCGGTCTATGGTTTTCTGGAGTGTGTCGATGGCTGTGGCGACAGTGGGTATCTCATACTGCGGCGTACCGGACTTGAAGCTGGCAGGCGTATCCGGGAAGAAGTCCAGCTCTATGCGGTACTGACCGGTGATGAGGCTGGAGAGCTGGAGGCGTCCGCGCATGCCCTTGCTGACCATGTCCTGAATGACGGCCACTTTTTCCTCCTCGTCCTGCAGGGGATGACCCGTTGCCAGGATGAGGTTGGCCGCGTCAATGGAAATATTGACAGGAATAGTCACGTTGGACTTGTTGGCGTTGGCAACAAGGCTGATATGCGTGACGGATCCGAGCGGCACGCCGCGGAAGACAACGGGAGCGCCCACGGAGAGCCCGCTTACGGAGGAGCCGAAATAGAGCACGAACTGCGTGTCGTGCTTGAAGAGCTTGCCCCCTCCGAGAGCGATGATGCCGAAAAGAAGGAGTCCCAGGGCGAGGAGAGAGAAGAATCCCAGGGCTGTTTTATGTTTTGCGAGGCTCATCTGTCTGTCCTTTGAGGTTCATCTGCCGTTCCTTCCCGCGGGGCCGTGCCTGTGATGTCGGGACGGCGGGGATCCGGAATTTTTCCGGCGTGGCGGGAAAGGCCGCGCGTGAGGAAGAGCATGGCCGTTTCCGGGGTGGCCGGATCGCGGACAAGCGCCGAGGGGTTGCCGCAGGCCTGCATTGTCCGGGTGCCCGCGTCCAGGAAAATGCTGTTTGTGGCGATGGCATAAATGCTGGCCAGCTCATGCGAGACGATGACGAAGGTCGTGCCCAGCGCGTCGCGCAGTTCGCTGATGAGATCATCGAGCAGCTTCGCGCTCACGGGATCCAGACCCGCCGAGGGCTCGTCGAGAAAGAGAATGGCCGGATCCAGCGCCAGGGCCCGCGCGAGACCGGCGCGTTTGCGCATACCGCCTGAAATTTCGGAAGGGTAATAGTCTTCGAAGCCGGTGAGGCCGGCGAGGGAAAGCTTGAGCAGGGCCTGCCGCCGTATATCCCTGTCAGAAAGGCTTGTGTACTGCCTGAGCGGCAGAGCGATGTTTTCGGCGAGTGTCATGGAGCTCCACAGGGCGCCCTGCTGAAAGAGCACGCCCGTGCGGCGCCTGACCTTCAGCCGATCCCCGTCGCTGCCCGGCCAGAAGGGCGTATCCCCGAAGCTTACTGTACCTGCCTGCGGGGCCTTGAGTCCCATGAGAACGCGGAGAAGCGTGGATTTACCGCAGCCGGATCCGCCCGTGATGAAGAAAATGTCCCCGGGCATGACATCGAAGCTGATGTCCTTCATGAGTACGAAGGAGCCGTATCCTACCCTGAGATGGCGGCAGCGTATGACTGGCGTGGCAGAGGAAGAAACCGGAGAGATGGACATGACCAGGTTCACTCCTCACACGCCGAGCACATTGCAGATGACGGTAATGATGGCCGTGGCGACGATGATGCCCACGATGGCGTGCACGACTGCCGTTGTGGTGGCCTCTCCGACGGCCTGGGCGCTGCGTCCGCAGTGGATGCCGTGATAGCAGCCGGAAATGGCGATGATGATGCCGAACACGGCGGCGTAACAGAGTCCGATGATGCCCTGATCGTAGTGAACCATCTCCGCCGTGGCCGTGAGGTACTGCATGGGCGAGAGGTCAAGCATGGAAATGGCCACCAGGAAGCCGCCGAATATGCCCATGGCGTCGGCGAAGACCGTGAGCAGGGGAACCATGATGGAAAGCGCCAGCATGCGCGGCAGGACAAGATAGTCCACAGGGGAAATGCCCATGGTCTCAAGGGCGTCTATTTCCTCGTTGACCTGCATGGTGCCGATGAGAGCAGCGTAGGAAGCGCCGACGCGGCCTGACATGACAACGCCGACCATGACTGCGCCCATGACCCGGAGCATGCCGATGCCCACAAGGCCGGCTACATAAATCTGTGCCCCGAACATCTTCAGCTGTACGGCGCCCACGAAGGCCAGGATGAGCCCGAAGAGCATGTTTGTGACAGCCACGATGGGGAGGGAGCGCACCCCGCACTGGTACATGGCTTCCCAGAGGTCGCTGCTCTTCATGGAGGAGCGGCCCGAGAGGAAGCGCAGGAGGGCAATGATGATGTCCCCGAAGAAGTCGAGCATGCGCCTGCAGCCTTCCGGGAAAACGGCGATGCAGGATCCGATGACGGCAAGCAGGCCGTCCTCTTCACGGCTGCGCGCTGAGCCTTCCTTCTTTTCGACGGCGAAGGTAAGATCGACGAGACGGTCAAGGGATTTGGGCAGCTCCCTGCTCACAGGGATGTGCCGTTTCCTTGCGGCGCCGATTAATTCCATAAGGAAGGTGAGCAGGCAGGAATCCCAGTTCCCGAGACCGTCACTGGCCACGCGGAGGCTTGAAACATCGGGACGGCGGGCTTCGCTGACAATGTCCTCGCAGCCAGAAGGCCATCCTTTTTCGAGCTCCCACGAGCCGCCGAGAAGGACGGAAAGACAGCTTCCGTCCCGCCTGGCGCGGGCGCTGGCTGGTGAATCGTTCTGCATAATGTGCTGATTTCCTGGAGGGGCATTGCCCCGGACGTTGACAAGAAGGAAGGCAGGTGAAAACCTGCACTCTAAAAAAAGTTTCCACGTTTTACCCTGCGCGCAGGGCGCGCGCAAGCGGGACGGGACTGGTATTCCCAAAATGACACGCGGACGGCCGCATCCGGCGCTCCCGGCGCGAACAGGCCAGCGAGGTAGTCAGACATGCCCCTTCAAAGTCCTTTTTCCTCAGGAGATACCCCAGTTTTCCTGATGGACGGTTCAGCCTATATTTATCGCGGTTTTTTCGCCAACCGCACGCTGCAGCGTTCTGACGGTTTTCCGACGGGAGCTCTCGTCGTTGTCTCGCGTATTCTGCTCCGCATCCTGCGCCAGGAGCGCCCCCGCTGGTTCTGCTTCGTGAAGGACGGACGCGGAAAGAATTTCCGGCATGACATTTATCCCCAGTACAAGGCCAACCGCGAGGCCATGCCCGATGAGCTTTCCTGCCAGCTTGAGCCCATCGAGCGCATGGTTCACGCCCTGGGCATTCATTATGAGGAAACGGAAGGCTTTGAGGCCGACGATGGCATAGCCTCCCTGGCCGCGCGTTTTTCAAAAGATCATCCTGTTGTCATCGTTTCCGGGGACAAGGATCTCAGGCAGTGCCTCGGTCCCAATGTGGTCATGTGGGATCCCGGCTCAAAGAAGGAAAAGCTGATCACGGCAGAGGCTTATAAGGAAGAAAACGGGTTTGGCCCCGATCTTCAGGCCGATATGCAGGCGCTCACCGGAGATTCCGTGGACAATATTCCCGGTGTTCCGGGCATAGGCCCCAAGACGGTGCAGCAGATTTTCGCTGTCTGCCCCGGGCTCGAGGCCATACGCGATCATTTTCCCCTCCTGCCCCCGAAATTCCAGAAGAAACTGCAGGATCACCTGGAGGACATGTTCCTCTGGCGCAGGCTGACGAAGCTGTCCCGGGATTTCTGTCAGAATGTCAGCCTTGATGATCTGGCCGTGCAGCCGCTTAATCTGGGGGCCGCGGCTGACCTTGTCAGGGAATTTGAGCTCATGGCCATGCGCTGGGAAATCGACGCCCTGGCCCGAGAGGAACAAAGACCCCGTCCTCGTCAGGATTCCGCCGCGAAAGCAGAGGGCGCGGAGACCGCAGTGGCTCCGGAGGTTCAGAAACGGGAGAGCGCCGCGCCGCGGCCCTCCGAAACGCCTGCCATGGAAGGCCCGGCTGAGAGCCTGTCTCTCCTTGATGTGGTTCCCGATGTGGCAGCGGCCGAGCTCGAGGTGCGTTCAGATCCTGCCTCTCTGCCCTCCGTATCCGGATGTACTGTGGCTGTCATCTGGCCAGACGGTCCTGACGGACGCCCCGGCGTGGCCGTGGAGAAGGGCGGAACTGCAGGCGTGTCCGCGGCAGGTGCCGAGGAATTCGCGTGGGGAGGCGATGACGCCACGCTGGCCAGCTGGGCTTCGGGAGCGGAGCGCATTGTGGTGGCTGACGCCAAGAGCCTTATGGAAAAAGCCCCCCACTGGCAGAAGGAGATGTCCCGCCGCGCCGGAGAGGGCAGGGGGCTCTTCGATCTTGGCCTGGCCGCGTACCTCTTTGATCCCGAAGACGGCGATTACTCGTGGAAGAGGCTGGCCGGCCTCGCGCAGATTTCCGATCCCGGTCTCGGCAGGGGCGGTCTCGGCGTGGGCGCCCTGGCCCTGGGACTCGCGGCGCGTGACATTCTGCGCCTGGAGCGTGACGGGCTGGCTCCTCTCTATACGGGGCTGGAACTCCCCCTCATGCCTGTGCTGGCCGATATGGAAAGGGAAGGCATAGCCATCGATATGCCGGCCTTCCGGGCTTTTCTCAATGAAGTGGAAGATGAGCTGAAGGAGCTTACGGAGAAGGTCTACGCCGAGGCCGGAGGGCCGTTCAACATCCGATCCGCCCAGCAGCTCGGTGAACTGCTCTTCACGAAACTTGGCCTGCCGCAGTCCAAAAAGACCAGGGGCGGGCAGTTTTCCACGAGTCAGGAGGCGCTTGAGAAGCTTGCCGGCAGACATCCCGTCGTCGACGCCATCCTGCGCTACCGTAAGCTGGAAAAAATCCGCTCCACGTACCTCGAGCCGCTTCCGAGGCTCACGGATGCCGGAGGCCGCCTCCACACAACCTTCAACCAGGAGGCCACTGCCACGGGCCGCCTTTCCTCAAGTGGGCCCAATCTGCAGAATATTCCCGTGCGCGGCCCCCTGGGCAAACGCATGCGCTCCTGCTTTGTGGCCAGAGAAGGCAGTTTCCTCGTGAGCTGCGATTACTCGCAGATTGAGCTCAGGGTGCTGGCCCACATGAGCGGGGATCCGGCGCTCATCGCCTCCTTCCGCAACGGTGAGGACATTCACAGCCGTACGGCGGCCCTTGTCTACGGCATAGAGCCCGATGAGGTTACGCCCGATCAGCGCCGCAGCGCCAAGACCATCAACTTCGGCCTCATTTATGGTATGGGAGCCCAGAAGCTGGGCCGTGAGCTCGGGATCAGCACAAAGGAAGCGAAGGAATTCATTGACCGTTATTTCGCCAAGCTCTCCGGCCTGAAGGCCTTTTACGAGCGCGTGGAAAAGCAGGCCAAACAGGATGGCTTCGTGACCACGCTGGGCGGGCGGCGCAGGCTGCTTCCCGGTCTCAACTCCAGCAGCGGGCAGATCTACGCGCTTGCCAAACGCCAGGCCTTCAATACGGTCATTCAGGGCTCAGCCGCCGATATTATCAAAATAGCCATGCTGTCCGTGTACCGGAACGAACAGCTCAGGGAATGGGGCGCGCACATGGTTCTTCAGATCCACGACGAACTTGTGCTCGAAGTTCCCGAGGCGTACGCCGACGGAACCGGAAAGCTTGTCAGTGAGCTCATGGAAGCCGTACGGCCCGGCGGCGTGGAGTTTTCCGTGCCGCTCGTGGTCGACTGGGGAGCAGCCAGAGACTGGGGAGCGGCCCACTAGTCGAAATCGGCGAGCAGCGAATCGATGTGAAGCTCCGCCGGGAAACGTTTTCTGTCGGTCAGCTCATCCCTGAGCCTCTCGCAGGCCGCGAAGAGGCGCGGGGATGAGATGCCGCTGCGAATGGAATTGTTGGCTTCCAGGAAAGCGGCCAGGAGATCACAGGCCTTGATGAGCTGGCCGTCCTTGGGATCATCGCTGTCTGTGTTGTGCTTTTCGTGCAGTTCCCCGAACCCGTTAATGGCCGTGACATGACCGCCGCGCCGTATGCATTCCTGAAATTCCGAGCCGACCTCCATGCCGAGAAAATACCGGAGAGTTTCAACGAGGCCTTCCTCATGCCCTTCCCGCAGGGGGCCGAAGATGCGCCGTTCGAGTTCCGTGTTTTCGAAATCTTTGATGAGACTGGCCAGAGCGTCGGAGGATTTTTTCACTGGGGAGATGATGTCCCGCGTCAGAAGTTCCGGCAGGTCGTGGAAGAGGCCGGAGAAAAAGTTGTTGCAGCAGCGCACCTGGCAGGCGCCGACGCTCATACTGAAAAAGTAGGCGAAGGCGGCCACCGTAAACATGTGCCCGAGCACGTCCGTGGGAGGAATGCGGGGGGCTTTCGTCCAGCGCACCTGAAAGCGGAGCTGTCCGCAGAAACTGGCGAAGCCGTGCAGGGCGCTTTTCTCATCGAGCAGCGCATCCACGCCCTGCACGCTGTCCCTGAGTGCGTTCAGCTCCTTCGTGAAGTTGGCTGCGATGGCCGGCATTTCCTGATCAAAGCTGTTCATGGGCTCGATGAGCCGGAACTCCCACTGTGAGGCGAACATGTGCGCTGCGTCGAGTATGCGTCGGGCCGTGAGATGTGTTTCGGACTTTGTATGCCAGGCTTTGAACCTCTCCCAGAAGGAACCGAGGGGGACGAGTGTCGGCTGCAGCTCACGGAAGACATGCTCCGTGAGTTTTTTGTACTGTTCCCTGTTATTCTTTATCTGATAAAAGATGGGCGGCTTGATGTCCGTGACAACGAGCCGGTAGAAGTAGTCGAAAAGGGCTCCCTCGATGAGTTCTCTGGCCAGCGTGGCGCGCTTTTCGGCGCTCAGCTCCCGGGACATCTTGTCCCAGAGCAGGGTGGCCACGATCATCTTGTGCCCCTGCTTGTCAATTTCCAGGAGATCCCTGGGTCTCAGTTTGTCATTCCAGCGCAGGAGATAGGCTCCTGAAAAAATGAGCTGCAGAAGGCTTTTACGAACCTGGGGCTGGAAGGATGATGCGTTTCCTGAAGAGGCCATGTTCTGTGAATCTCCTTTCCGGCAGGGTGCCGGCCCCGGCGTATCGGACAATGTCGGGGAGAGTATAGGCGGATGAATAAAAATTGACAATTTTTTCAGAAGGTTGTCAAAGCGCGGGCTGGCCGCCGTCCCCGTGTGAGCAGAGGAAAAAGTTCATGGAAAATTTCTTCTTTGAACGTTGACAGATGGCATATTTTTGGTTAGGTAATCACGTTCAAGGCGAAATCTGTCACCCCGTTAGACGGTTTCCCCTTCTGTGGAATACCTGCCGCGCGTCCGCGCGGCTGCTATATTATTTTCTGCTGACCGCGCCTTTGCGGCGCGGAGCATACGGAGTCATTCTCATGAAGACTTTCAGCCCTACTCCTAAGGACATCAAGCACGACTGGTATGTGGTCGATGCCCAGGATCAGGTTCTGGGCCGTCTGGCCAGCCAGATCGCCCATCGCCTGCGCGGCAAGCATAAGCCCGAATTTGCTCCCCATGTGGATAACGGGGATTTCATCATCGTGATCAACTGCGAGAAGATCAAGGTGACCGGCACCAAGATGACCAACAAGCTGTACCGCCGTCACTCCGGCTGGGTCGGCGGCCTCAGGACCACCGCTCTCGGCGATATGCTGCGTGAGAAGCCTGAGCGCCTCATCATGATGGCCGTGCGCGGCATGCTGCCCAAGAACAAGCTTGGCCATGCCATGCTGAAGAAGCTCAAGGTGTACGCTGGCCCTGAGCATCCGCATGCTGCTCAGAATCCGCAGCCTCTGACTCTGTCCCTGTAAGGAGTGACGTCATGAACGAGAATTTCCATTACGGAACCGGGCGCCGCAAGACTGCCACTGCCCGCACCCGTCTTTACTCCGGATCCGGCGCCATCATTGTGAACGGCCGCCCCTTCCAGGAATATTTCAACCGTAAGACCCTTCAGATGGTCGTGAGCCAGCCCCTCAAGCTGGTGAATCTCGAAGACAAGCTCGAAGTCCGCGTTAACGTGCGTGGCGGCGGCACGGCCGGCCAGGCCGAGGCTGTGCGTCATGGCATCAGCCGCGCTCTGCTTCTTCTTGATCCGTCCCTCCGCGGCGTTCTGAAGAAGGCCGGTTTCCTGACCCGCGATTCCCGCAAGAAGGAACGCAAAAAGTACGGTCTGCGCGCTGCCCGTGCCCGTTACCAGTACAGCAAGCGTTAATCGGTTTTTATTCATGCATTTATGGGGTGGTTCCTTCGGGGGCCACCCTTTTTTTGTGTTTTTTACAGCACAGAAAAACTGGAAGGTTGCTGAAGGAGAAGGCCGCTTCTTCAGCCTGGAGGACGTGGCTTTGACGGAGAGAAAAGGATAGGGGGACGAGTCAGAGGCCGTTTTTCGAAAATTTGCGCTTAGTAGCCAGAATTTTGCATCCTCCGGAAACAGCTGATTTTGAAAACAACGTTCTGCACAGCTCTTCCGTTATTCGATCTGTCCGATTTTATGTTTATTTTTGCAATCTGAACTACCGAAGGCGTTCCCATGGCTCAACTTTTTGCCACGAGAATTTACACCACTATATGGACTCTACCTGAATTTGTCTTATTTGGGCCAGGCTCAACTTCATAGAAACTCCTCCTTTTGAGTAGTGCCTGGCTGAGAATACTTTTTTCCTCTGAATCATGAAAAACCCCCTTTCGGACACGAATTCCCGCCATCGAAGGCGGGTCCATTAATGTGTCGTTTAGTGGGTCCATTAAACGATCGCCTAACAGATGCTTTTACAAAGCAGATCCTTTCGTATGTACTTAGTCCCTCGCTGGCGGTCGATTTTGTGCTGGAAACGGTCAGTCAGCTGATGAGAGACCATGGGCTCTCTCTTCATGCGAAAACCATTATTCATTCTGATCAGGGCTGCCATTACACAAGCTGCCGTTTCATCGAGATCGTCCGGGACAAGAAGCTTCGGCAGTCCATGTCCCGCAGGGGCAACTGCTGGGATAACGCTCCACAGGAAAGCTTCTTCGGCCATATGAAGGATCATATTAAGGAGAAACTGAAAAACGCTGCGGAGTATTCTGAGGTCAAAGCTATCATAGATGACTACATGGACTACTACAACGACAAACGTTCCCAGTGGCGGCTGGCAAAACTGACTCCGAATGAATTCTATAAATTTGTAACCACCGGGAGTTATCCCCTGGATATCCCGAATGCTCCTGCTGTCCCTTCTATAAAGAAGCCTGCCAGCGGGCCTGAGGAAGCGGAACCTACTGATTCTGCTGATAAAAAGTAACTTAAGAACAGGATACCATGTCAAAAACCCGGGAAGGAAATCAAGGGCTCGCGGAACAAAACATGGTGCTGCTTCCTGGCGCGGGGATTTATGCCCCGAAAGACCTTAAGGAAGCATGCCACCATTCCTGCCTTTCGGCAGGAATGGTGTTTGAGGCAGCCCCTCAGGCATGCGTGTAAATTTTTGTTGTCCATTTTTATGGATTCGTTTTTACTCTCCTGTCCAGACATTGGGGAGTGTGCAAATTCACGTGTTCTTGACAAGGGGTATAGTTCACTTTTACCCTCCTGCCCAAGCATTGGGGAGTGTGCAAATTAACATGTCCTTGACAAGGGATATAGTTCACCTCTCTCTGAATTACTCTGATACTAATCGCAAAAGTTATCGAAATCCAAGAATATTTAATCTGCTGTCCAACGTGATTCGAAGTCATCTTTTGACAACTGAAGCCCTATTTTTAAAGTGCTTATCATTTTCTTCATGACTGGATTAAATTTTTCAGACATCAAAAATTGTTTTACTGCCGTTCTGATGTCTTTTAAAGACGCTTTAGCCTTTGACCAGTTTGGCGGACTAAAAACTTTATTGTTCTGATTTGCATCGTCCAAAGCTGATTCAAAAGCCATATTTAAACATTGCCCAGAAACTTGTATAACTTGTTCCAATAAATTAGAATCCTTTAACTTTTGTAATACCACTGCCGGATTGGGGACAAGATCTTGCATCTTATTAATTTCGCCAACCAAAACAGATATAGTAAATAAATGATGGTAGGGAGCATAAGCCTTCAATGCAATCAATGCTTCATTAAATCCTAATGGATTTGTGTTATCCCAATTCCTATAAATTTCTTTATAGAGCTCAGAAAGTGCTTGTATTTTTTCTGGAGAGTATTTTCTATGGAATAGTTGTTCAAAATATTTATCAAATATTTTACTCTCACTGTATGCATTTGTTGGCCTCTGTGAATGCCATGAAATCAATTGTTTTCCTAGAGATGTTAAGTCAACAATATGTTCCGTATTGTATTTCGCTGGATCGGCTACCTCACCTCGTTTAGTAATGAAATATCCATCAGTATAGTATTGCTCATAAGCCTTCTTCATCACTAAAACATATTTATCATTACTACGAAGATCCCGAGCTTTGACGGCACTTTGTGAATTTGTACAAGTACTAATGTTATCTGCCCGTTCAGAATCGCTTATCTCATAAAAGCGAAACATGATGTAGGCATCTGAAATATTTCTAACGGACTCACTACAGCTATATATAGTATTCAAAGATTGACATCCATTTACAACATTCAGCTCCTTTACACTCATAGTGTTGCCGTCAATTTTTATTGATGAACATATTGCAGTTACACCATTGTGCAAGAAGAAAAATTCCTTAGGATTAGTCTTAAGTGTTTTGGATATACCCTTATTTACCTTGTTACTTAAGCCGAGAGACTGACGCACATTTTTTCTAAAAAGTGAACCATCTTTGATACCTGGTATTTTTATGCATTCGCGAAGCGGGATTGTTGCTATAACAGCCAGAGTCGCGTCAATGCGCATCTCCATGAATTTTCCTGGTTCAAGCGTAAATTCATAATTAATATACGGTCTATTCTTATTGAGTGCTTCATTGTAACGTGCTTGGATTGTATCCCCATCAACTAATACAATATTAGCATTTAATGTCTGACTCTCTGATAATTCATTGTTAAAAGCATCAAGGTCTTTCTTTGCAGCATCAGTAAGATTTGCTGTAGTGACAAGCTCAAAGCACACCTCATAGTCGTCTTCAAAAGCCTGTGAAATTTCGTTTATTTTTTGCCTTAGCTTATAATTTGCCGATTCCTGCAATCTTGTTAGATCCTTTATCTGTATCCATGAGGCAATAACCTCTCTAAGTGGTTCTGAATCAATAGTTCCTTGATAGAATTTACCTTGAATGATATAAACAATTTGTGCTTGATCATCAACATATACTGCATCAATTTGCTTGTCATCTCGCCCATCGATGATACATGCTTTTGTTTCAAATGTATTTAAATTATGAATATTTCTAAGATACCAAGCCACAAAACGTTGCCCATTGTTGGGATAGTTCTTCAGATAATATTCCTGTGAAATATCATTTTTTATTTGATCATACATATAATTACTATATCCTTCCATACATGAAAGAGATTGTTTTTCAATTTAAGAGCAAGAATTCAGACAGAGTTGCGAATTTCTTCGTCAAAGCATTTCTGCGTCGTCTTACACTCGGAGAGTTTCCCCTACCTATTATCTTACAATATGTTCTCTTCCAGCATAAGTCACTCCGTGAGACAGACGAAAAGTTGATTTTTCGAAAAATTTTTCATCAAAAGAGCTTTTGCATTCTCGTTCGTTCCCTTCTGCCCGAGGATGTGGGAGCGGTGAATTATAATGGTATATATACAGTTTGCTTACAATTTTTGGGTGCCAGGTGTGTTTTTGTCAAGCGCAAGTTCTGGTGACCCCCAAAACGAACGAAAATTGACCCCCTCTGTCCTGTCCCGGGGCCCCGGGACAGGACAGAGGGGGTCGAGTTGGTACAGCTGAGTATGAGTTTCGTGCAGCCTTATTCGCGCATCTTCCTGGTAAACTCGCGTGTCCTATAACTTTCACCCTAGATGAGCATGGGCGTGCAGTGGTGAAGCAGCCGATCCAGCGATGCCGTTGCTGCCGCCGCGTCACCGAAGACCGTTCCCCATTCTCCGGGCATTTTGTTACTGGTCACAATGATGCTCTTCTTTTCGTAGCGTGCCGATATCAGCTCAAAAAGCAGCTGTCCCTGCAGCGGCGTGAACGGAATGTACCCCAGCTCATCGGGAATGAGCAGTTTAGGCTTGTTAACATCCCGTATTTTTTCATCAAATGTTCCTGCATTGTAAGCTTTTTCCATCTGCTCCACCAGCCTGGTCACGGAGTAAAAACGGACCGAAAGGCCTTTCTGCAGCGCCAGCTGCCCCAGCGCTATGCTCAGATGCGTCTTTCCGACTCCGGACGGACCAATCGGAATCACGTTTTCACCACTGATCACCCACCCGAGAGAAGCAAGCCCGCGTATCCTGCCCGGGTCTATTGATGGCTGGAATGACATGTCGAATCCGTCCATAGTCGCCGCGAAAGGAAAATGAGCGCTCATCTGAGCTAACCGCACGCGGTTTCCGTCACGCTGCTCAATCTCTTTTCTGAAGACATATTCCAGCGTCTCGCGTGGAGTCATATGGCTCGTGGCCGCTGTTTCCACCAGTTCGACCAGGTGATCGCGGGTATAGGTCAGCCGCAGGCGGGCGGCCATCTCAGTCAGCTGAACATCGGCAGGTCTCAGTTCTCCCATGGCCTAAGCTCCCGTCCTGAATGCGGCATCGTACGTGCCGGGATTTCTCTGACATTGCGGATTCTGCATTCTGTTCCAGTGCCTGTCTTTTTTTAACTCTTTGATTTTTTCCTTAAAATTCTCTTCTTTAGAGAGCGGATTTGACCATGTGCCATCCTTCGCTGTAATAATATCCCTGGCCTTGTCCAGGATGACTGACTGCCCTCCGCATCTGACAGTGATTGTGTCCCTTACAACCACCAGCTGCACTTCGTGACGTGCAAAGCCGTCAGGTACGCGATACATGGCATTATCGACCCGGATAAGGCCATTTTTGTCTGCCGCCCGCTCTTCATAGCGTGCCGTGGCTATCGGCGGCTTCCTGTTGGGACGCAGTGCCGGTTTTTCAATCAGCCACCGCTCCGCCGGCGTCTTCGGCCCCTGAAGGAACGGGTCGTTAATATGGTGTCGATCACATACGGACAGACTCCATCTCTCCAGATGGCAGTTCAGAGCCTCCAGATCTTTAAAACGGCCGTTAACCAGAGCGTTGTGTTTGATGTACCTGACGGCGGATTCAACCTTGCCTTTTGAGTTTGGCTTCCTGACAGACGTGGCTACGGGGCGCACGCCATGATACTGGCAGAACCAGTCGAAGCGGGCTGCAAAACGCTCGTTCTCCGGCGCATAGTGGTCTTTCACCAGTGTTTTTGCATTGTCACAGACGATTTCCCGTGGCACGCCATCGAAAAACCTGAACGCTGACTCTATGCCGTCAAGCCAGTCTGCCTGGTTCTCTGAAAAGTAGGACTTGGCAAAAATCCTGCGTGAATACGACAGTTTGGCGACAAAAAAATGAACGCGCACCGTCTCCCCGCCCACGCAGACATCGTCTTCTCCGAAGTCAGTCTGCATCTGGTGTCCGGGAGGCGTTTCAAAGCGTTCCGTCTTCGTCAGCCTGCTCTGCAGGAGCTCCAGGCGAAAAGGCGTGCAGAACTTCTGCAGCGTGCGCAGGCTTGGCGGCTCCACGCTGATGGCGTCCTTCACAAACCGGAGCATGGCCGAACAGTTCCCCCTGCAGTCGTAAAACAGTTTCCTGACAGCCTCCATATTCGCCTCCATGGCTCGCCACGCCCGGCCGTGATGCCCCTTGTGAGGAATATCGCGCTGAAAACGCCGTACAGTGTTACGGGCAGTTCCTGTTATCCTGGCTACTGTCTTAATTCCCTGACCTTCCTCCAATAGAGCCATAATTTGGCTGACTCTGTACTTGTCCAGCATATCGGAACCTCCTGCACATAGGATGGTTCCATGTTGTGCCCTGTTTACGGTCATGAGTTAACCCCCTTATCCTGCCCCCCCCATCAGGGGGTCAGTTTTCGTTCGTTTAAGGAGTTAACTATACTTTCGCCTTACATGTTTTCATAGCGACCCCACAGAATAACAACTTTGGAGAAGGTAGGCCAGCTTGTCAAATGAAAGTTCTGAGGTTCCCAAAATGGACAAAAAATATCTCCCTCTGTCCTGTCCCGGAGCCAGGGACAGGACAGAGGGAGGCAGAACAATGATACCTTTGAGAGTGACTTTCGCACGACTTTATTCATGCATCTTCCGGGTAAACCCACGCCATCGACAGTGGGTCCATCAATTTGTCGTCTAGAGGATCCGCTAAACGATCGCTTGACAGAGACAGTCGTACTCTATTGTGCTTTAATAAAATCATTTGACAATATAAACGTTTGTAATATTTTGTAATCGTCCCTCCTCGCATCCTGCCCTGTTTTTTGCCGTGGCTCGTTTCTAGGGTATAAAAAGGAGGGATAGGTTTCACATGTCCGATGCCGCTGGTTCGTCGCATCAGGGTTTCTCTGTTTTTGAAACTCTGTAATGACCTCTGCGGCCGGGAGCGCATGAGGTCTGTAGCTCCGCTGACCTCCCTTTGTCCTTGCCCTCGGACAGTCCTGGCGTTTCTCCGGCAGGCCGGAGTCGCAATGAAGAAATGTCTGGGGCGCGGAGTGGTGGGCATGCCTGGAGTCGTATTTCAGGCATTCACTGACTGTGACTGTTGCCCGGGTATGCCCTGTTCTGGAGCCAAACCGGCTCCCCACTTCTGACGTCGGGACAGTGCGGACACCTTCCCGGCGGGTGCTGAAACTGCCGCCCGTTGCGCAGGCTAAGAGCTTAGCATTCCGAGCATTTCTCCTTCTCGAAGCTGCTCAGGAGCTTCCGCGTGGATGGAGCTGCACCGGTGATGCCGCTTGAAGTATTTCTCCTAAGGTTGCCGGGCGGGCGCTGCTGGCATCATCGGACTGGCCTTTTCCATATCCTGACAGCTGACCTCAACCCGTTGTCTAACCCGGCCGGATATCTCTGGCTGGCTCAGTCGCTGGCGGGGCATTAAAAACTCTTGAGTGGGATCAGATCCCACAGAAAGGAAGGTGACAATCATGTCGTCATACAGCAAAGAACTCCGCGACGCCGTGCTGCGCCGCGTGCTTCCTCCACAGCATGACTCCATCAGCAAGGTGGCAGCAGAGGAAGGTATCTCCGGACAGACAATCCGCAACTGGATCAGTAAGGCCAGGGAGGCCGTCAGCACTGCCGCGGACGTTAGCACGCAGTCCGAAAAGTGGAGCTCTCAGGACAAGTATCTCATCGTCGTTGAAACAGCCGGTATGACCGACACGGAGCTCGCGGAGTATGCCGGTAAGAAAGGGCTCTGCGCCGATGAGATCAGTGCCTGGCGGAAAGTCTGCATGAACGCCAACGGTGGCTCCGCCAGTGAGACTGCCCGTCTGCAGCGCGAAAACAGGGAACTTGAACGCAAACTGCGCAGTACGGAAAGAGAGCTTGCCCGCAAGGAGAAAGTGCTCGCTGAAGTAGCGGCGCTCCTGGTGCTGGGAAAAAAAGCCGGCGCAGTCTGGGGGGACCAGGAGGCCGAATGATCAGCGCCCCGGACTGCGAAGAACCTTTTCAGCTGATTAACGAACCCGTGCCGGTGACGCGGGGCACGTCCGGGCAGGAGCCTCATACCGGATCGGAGATCGGACAGGCCCCCGAAGGGGGCGATCCTGCCGGGAGTATGCCTTGGTAGCTCACAGGTCCGGAACACGACTATGTTTTTCAGTGGGTCTTTCCCGGCGATAGTGAGGCCACCCCTGAAAAAATAATAAAATCAATGTGTTGATGACCTTTCGTGAGTCGTGTAAAATATGGCTCCGGCGAGGTCACGGAATCCAGGGAGGAGGGAGGCTCACAGAGCCAGGCTGGCGGAATCCCGTCAGATAGAGATTTGCCGCGTGCCTGCCGTTTTTTTGCCTTTCTCGCCCTCATGGCGGACGGCAGTGGGCCTTCCTCGTTTCCCTGTCTGGTTTCGCTGTTTTAGGATTTTCTGTCATACTTTCGTAACAATTTTATTCCACTATACGCCGCGATAATGGCAGCGGGACTGCTTCCGGAAGCCTGCCCCGCCCAGGGTCACAGAAGATCTGACGCAGCTTTCAGTGCGCCGCGCCGGGTTAACTCACCACTAAGCCAGGAGGCTGGTATGAAGGAAGAGGAAGAAACGAAGACATGCGCGGCGGAGATCCAGAAAAGTGAAGCAGGGGATACGGCAGGGCTTGAAAGCTGCACCCCTGAACAGATTCAGGATCTTGACTGCCCGTCACTGTTCCTCAACCGTGAGCTCAACTGGCTGGAATTCAACGGGAGGGTGCTGGAGTGCGCCCTTGATGACGAGGCTCCTCTCCTGGAGCAGCTGAAGTTTCTGACCATTTTCTATACGAACCTGGATGAGTTCTTCATGGTCCGTGTGGCCAACGTGTTCCGTCTCTACCGCAGCGGCAGCCAGCCCACGGGCGATGACAAGATGAGCGCGGCCAGACAGCTCGCTGAAATCCGGCGCAGGGTCATGCACATGACTTCCATCGCCCAGGAACACTGGCGTAAAAAGCTCAGCGGCAAACTGCGCGACAAGGGCATCTCCATTGTTCATTTCAATGAGCTGAGCGAGAAACAGCGCCGTTTCCTGTCCACGTATTTCAATAACGAAATTTATCCGACGCTGACCCCTCAGGCCATCGATCCCACACATCCGTTCCCGACCATTTCGAACGTCAGCCTGAACTTCATCATTCAGCTCCGCGATGAGAAAGGTGAGGTGAAGTTCGCGCGTCTGCGCTGCCCCGGCAATGTCCCGCGTATTATTTTTGTTCCAAAATCGCAGGAAAAGAGCTGTGATCTCCTTGGCCTGTCATCGAGCACAAAGGACTCGGATATTCTGCTTGTGGAAGAGCTGGTGCAGGAATACCTGCCGTCTCTGTTCCCGGGGTACACCATCGAAAACGTGGGTTTCTTCCGCATCACCCGCAATACGGACCTGGAAATTGAAGAGGACGAGGCCGATGATCTGCTTGAAGCCGTGAAAGATCTCGTGGATCAGCGCCGTTTCGGCGACGTGATCCGTCTCGAGACGGCACACGGCATGCCGGCCGAGCTTTCCGAATTCCTGATGAAGAAACTCCATCTGCGTCCCTTCCAGGTCTACCGCGTGAAGGGCCCGCTGGCGTTTTCCGCCCTGATGGCCCTGTACAGCGTGGATCGTCCCGCGCTCAAGATACCGCCGCATCCCGGCCGCATCCCGTCCGTGTTCACGGAAGACGGCAACGCCATTTTTGAGCGCATCCGTCACGGCGATCTTTTCGTGCACCATCCGTATGACAGCTTCAAACCTGTACTCGACTTTGTGCACAACGCTGCCGTCGATCCCCGCGTCATCGCCATCAAGCAGACGCTTTACCGCTGCGGCAACAACTCGCCCATCGTGCAGTCCCTTATCGAGGCCCGCCGGCGCGGCAAGCAGGTGACGGCCGTGGTGGAACTCAAGGCCCGTTTCGATGAGGAGCGCAACATTACGTGGGCCGAGGAACTTGAAAAGGCGGGCGTGAATGTGGTCTACGGTATTGTGGGCATGAAAATTCACGCCAAGCTGTGTCTTGTGGTGCGCAGGGAAGAGCAGGGCGTTGTGCGCTACGCTCATGTGGGCACGGGCAACTACAACGCCTCCACTGCCAAGATCTATACGGACATGGGGTTTTTCACGGCCAATCAGGACGTGTGCCAGGACATCACGGATCTCTTCAATGTCATGACCGGTTACGCCGTGCGCAAGGAATACCGTTCGCTGCTTGTTTCCCCCGTGAGCATGCGCCACGGACTCATCAGCCACATCCAGAAGGAAGTGGAACTGCACAAAAAACAGGGCGGCGGCGAGATCATCCTGAAGTGCAATCAGCTCGTGGACAAGAAAATCATCAAGGAGCTGTACCGTGCGTCCATGGCTGGCGTGCGCGTCCGGCTCATCATCCGCGGTATCTGCTGCCTGCGTCCCGGTGTGCCGGGCATCAGCGATAATATCACTGTCACCTCCATCGTAGGCCGTTTTCTCGAACACGCCAGAGTGTACTGGTTCAGGAATGGCGGTGATGGTATCATGTATATCGGCAGCGCCGATATCATGCCCAGGAATCTGGACAGACGCATTGAGGTGCTGATCCCGGTCAGCAATGGCGAGATACGCAGGCATATCAGGGAATACGTCCTTGACCGTCAGCTCAGGGACAATATGCAGAGCTGGCATATGTGTCCGGACGGCACCTACAAGCGCGTGCATCTGAAGGACGGAGAGGAGCCCGTGAACGCCCAGGAAATGCTTCTGGATGACGAGCCCTTCATTCCCGCGCCTGAAAGGTAGAAAAACACTCAGACAAAAAAACAGACGCCGCGCGGGGAGACTGCAGGTTCTTCCGCGCGGCGTTTCTTCAGAAACATCAGGGAAGGCGGCAGCACAGAGAATGGATAATGCAGTTATCTCCGGACAGATAGGAAGGCGGATTGTCAGTTTCATAGACCTTGGCACAAACTCGCTGCGCATGCTTGTGGCGCGCGTGAATGACTCGGGCGTCGTGCGCGTCCTGAACGAGGCCAAGCACATGGTCAGGCTCGGAGAGGGAGAGTTCGGCCAGCATCTTCTTCAGCCGGAGCCCATGGCAAGAACCATGGAAATGCTCCATGTCTTTGCCGACATGTGTCAGGCCTACGGCGTGGATGAGATTGTCGCCGTGGCGACATCGGCTGTGAGAGACGCAGAGAACGGAGAGGAATTCCTGAACCGGGTCCGGGAAGAGACCGGCCTCAATATCCGCATCATATCCGGACGTGAGGAAGCGCGTCTCATCTGGCGCGGTGTGAGCAGCGGGCTTGAGAAGAGCGACGAGCTCAGACTCTTTGTGGATATCGGCGGCGGTTCGACCGAAGTTATCGCGGGTACGACCAGGGAATGCTACAGCCTTGATTCAATGAAACTCGGCTGCGTGCGGCTTGCCTCCTGGCTGAAGGACGGAACACAGAAAATTTCCGAAAAGGAATTTCTGAATCTGCAGATGCGCATCCGTGATGTGGGCGTGCATGTGTTCCGCCGCCTCGCTGACATGCGCGTGGCGAAGATCGTGGCAAGCTCCGGCACGGCGCAGAACCTGGCCGAGATAGCCGCGAATCTGGCTGGTGTCGATGGCAGCGGCAGGTACTCGGATACGCCGCAGCTTCTGACGTACAGGGGGCTTGTGCGCGCCGTGAAGGAACTGTGTTCACGCAATCAGGCGGAACGCGCGCTCCTGCCCGGCATCAACCCGAAACGCGCGGCTGTCATTGTTCCGGGCGCGGCCATTCTCCAGACTATCATGGAGGAAATGGACTGCGATACCTGTGAAATCAGCAACCGGGGCCTGCGCGACGGTCTGCTCGTGGAATACCTGGAACACACCGTGCCGAACGCCCTGCAGTCGGATCTTTCCATCCGCGACCAGAGTGTGTTCAGGCTGGCCCGTGCCTGCCGTTTTGAGGAGGAGCATTCCCTGCATGTGGCGGATCTGGCCCTGTCTCTTTTTGACAGCGCGCTGGCACTCGGGCTGCACGATGAGCCGGACACGGCGAGAGAGCTCCTGCGCTACGCGTCGATCCTGCACGACATCGGCATTTTCATTGCCTTCAGCAGACATCACGCGCACAGCCACTATCTCATCCGCAATACGGAACTGCTCGGCTTCACGGAGCACGATATCGAGGTCATCGCCGCGACGGCGTTCTTCCACCGCTTCAAGCCGTCCAAGAAATACACGGAGTACACGGAGCTCGACAGCGAGACGCGCAACGAGGTGCGTACGCTGTCGCTCATGCTGGCCGTGGCCGAGACACTCGACCGTAGCCACAGAAATATCGTGAAGACGGCCTGCTTCGGAAAGGACCGCAGGGGATACTTCATCAGGGCCGTGTGCACGGCTCCGGCGCCGCTGGAAGCGGCCAGGCTGGCGCGCTGCGGCAAGCGTCTTGAAAAGTACTGCGGCGCCCCGGTCCGTTTCATTCCGGAAATCGAGGGACAGAAGGCAGACGGGGAAAAGTAGTTTCCCTGCACTGCCTGAAACAGAAAGGGGGGCTGATCCGCGATCAGCCCCCCTTTGCATTGTGCTTTTTTCTGGCGTCTACATGCCGAGGTACGCTTTGCGCACCTTCTCGCTCGAGAGCAGTTCCTGCGCTTTTCCTTCCATGACGACCACGCCGTTTTCCATGACGTAGCCGCGGTTGGCGATGTGCAGGGCCTGGTTCGCGTTCTGTTCAACGAGGAAGACGGTGGTGCCGTCCTCGTTGACTTTCTGAATGATTTTGAAGATCTGCTGGATGATGATGGGCGCGAGGCCGAGGGACGGCTCATCCAGAAGGAGCAGTCGGGGTCTCGCCATAAGGGCGCGGCCCAGGGCCAGCATCTGCTGTTCGCCGCCGGAGAGCGTGCCGCCGGTCTGGCTGACGCGCTCGCGCAGGATGGGGAAGAGCTGGAAGACGTATTCCATGTCGTCCGCTATGCCCTTCTTGTCCGTGCGCAGGAAGGCGCCGAGGTCAAGGTTTTCCCTCACCGTGAGTTCGGGGAAAATGAGGCGGCCTTCGGGAACCTGGGAGATGCCCCGCTTGACGATCTCCGGAGCAGGGAGCTGCTGGATGGGCTTTCCGTCGAAGAGAATCTCGCCGCTGCGGGGATGAATGACGCCGCATATGGACATGAGGGTGGTGGACTTGCCGGCGCCGTTGGCCCCGATGAGCGTGACGATTTCGCCGTCCTCGACTTTGAGGGAAACGTCCCTCAGAGCCTGAATCTTGCCGTAAAAGGTGTTGATACGATTAAGCTCAAGCATCGTGGCTTTCTCCAAGATAGGCCTTGATCACGTCGGGGTTGCTGCGGATTTCTTCCGGCGTGCCGCTCGCGATGGGCGAACCGTATTCCATGACGTAGATGGTGTCGGAGAGGGACATGACCATGCTCATGTCGTGCTCGATGAGCAGAACGGAGAGATCGTAGCTGTCGCGCAGGGAACGGATGAGCGCCTTGAGTTCGTTGGTTTCCTGCGGGTTCATGCCAGCCGCGGGCTCGTCCAGAAGGAGCAGGATGGGCTCCGTGGCCAGGGCGCGCGCTATTTCGAGGCGGCGCTGGGCGCCGTAGGGCAGGTTGTGCGCCGTCTCGTTCCAGAAGGTCTCAAGGCCCACGGTTTTCAGGAGATCGTAGCTCTTGTCGATAGTGTCCTGCTCCTCGCGGACCGTGCGGGGATCGCGCAGGAGGGCGGAAAGAATACCGGCGTGCGTGCGGCAGTGGCGGCCGATCATGACGTTTTCGAGAACCGTCATCTCGCTGAAGAGGCGGATGTTCTGGAAGGTTCTGGCCATGCCGAGGGCTGTGATGGCGTGTGTCTTCATGCCGTTTAAGAGGTGCTGGTTCCCGTCCCTGGTGGTCAGGTACATGGTTCCGCCCGTGGGTTTGTAAATGCCGGTGACGCAGTTGAAGAAGGTCGTCTTTCCGGCGCCATTGGGGCCGATGAGGGCGACGATTTCCTTTTCGTGAACCGTCAGATCAAGTTCGTTCAGGGCCCGCAGGCCGCCGAAGTCCTGCGTGAGGCCCGCGACTTCGAGGACTGGTTTCATGCCCTTTCCTCCTTGTTATGAAGAGCGCTGATGCGGTAATGCCGCTTTTCTCCCGTGATGATGCCCTGCGGCCGGAACAGCATCATGACGACCATGGTGGCGCCGAAGAGCAGCATGCGGTAGTCGGAGAAGGCCCTGAGGTATTCGGGAACGAGAATAAGGATGAGCGCGCCGATGGTGACGCCCAGGATGGAGCCCATGCCGCCGAGAACGACCATGGCGAGAATCATGCAGCTGTCCATGAAGGTGAACGAGGCGGGGTTGATGAACTGGGTTTTGGCCGCGAAGAGGACGCCGGCGAAACCGGCCCACGCGGAGCTCAGGGCGAAGGCCGTGAGCTTGACCTGGGTCAGGTTGATGCCCATGGCCTCGGAGGCGATTTCATCCTCGCGCATGGCCTGCAGCGCCATGCCCACGCGGGAGTTCTTCAGGCGCGTGATGACGATGATGGTAATAGTCACGGCAATGAGCGAAAGGTAGTAGAGGTACGTGGTCTTCTGGGTGAGATCCATCTCGACGCCAAAGAATTCGGGACGGGGGATGCCGCTGACCCCGCGGCTGCCGCCCGTGACACTGGTCCAGTTGAGCAGGACGAGACGGACGATTTCACCGAAGCCCAGGGTGACGATGGCCAGGTAGTCGCCGCGCAGCCGCAGGACGGGCAGACCGAGACCGAGGCCGCAGATGGTGGTGATGATACCGGCGATGGGCAGGCAGATCCAGAAGCCGAGGCCGAAATAGAGGTGCAGCAGACCGTAGGTGTAGGCGCCGATGCCGTAGAAAGCGGCGTAGCCGAGAACGAGCTGGCCCGCGAAGCCGACGATGATGTTGAGGCCGAGGGCGAGCATGACGTAGATGAGGCCGGAGATCATGATGGAGACCTGGTACCCTGTGCCGAGAACGGGCAGGAAGGGCATGCAGATCATGAAGGCGGCTATGAGGATGAGGCTCGTGCGGCGGAAGGTGGTGTTATGGAAGATCCGGGAAAAGGACTCCGTCGTGTGCTTCGGGAGGCTGAAGATTTTTTCGCCGAGGGCCTTGCGGTCATAGTACCAGTGCCAGAGCAGGGCCGCGAAGAAGACGCCGATGGCGAGGCCCACGAGGCGGTGCCAGCGGAAGGTGACGGAGTGATCCGGGTTGATGTGGATGCCCATGATGGGCGCGCAGAGCACCACGAACCAGAGTGAGGTGAGCAGGGCTTTGAGTAAACGGTTCATCATACGCCCCCTAGACCTTCTGAACCTGCTTCTTGCCGAGGAGGCCGTCAGGACGGAAAATCAGAATGAGGATGAGCAGGCAGAAGGAAAGCACATCCTCGTAGTTGCCGGCGATATAGCCTGTGGTGAAGGATTCGGCGAGGCCGAGAACCAGTCCGCCGAGCACGGCGCCGGGAACGGAGCCGATGCCGCCGAGCACGGCCGCGGTGAAGGCCTTCATGCCGGCCAGGAAGCCGATGAAGAAGTTGATCTGTCCCATGTGCGAGGCGATGAGCACGCCGCCGATGGCGGCCAGGGCGGAACCGACGATGAAGGTCACGGAAATGAGATGGTCGGTATTGATGCCGAGAAGCATGGCCATCTTGCGGTTCTGGGCCGTGGCGCGCATGGCCTTGCCCATGCGGGTGTAGCGGATCCAGAACATGAGGGCGAGCATGGTGATGAAGCTCACCACAAGGATGAGGAAGTCACTGGGGCCCATGACATCGCCGAAGTAGGAGAGGAACTTCATGTCGGGGAGGAGATCCGGGAAGGCGACGAAGTCGGAAGTCTGGGCCAGGAGGACGTAGTTCTGGAGGAACGTGGACATACCGATGGCCGAGATGAGCGGCGACAGGCGGGAAGCGTTGCGCAGGGGCTTGTAGGCCACCTTTTCCAGCGTGTAGCCGTAGGCCGACGTCCAGATGATGGAGCCGAGGGCGGCGACGAGAAGGATGCCGCCGGCCGGGAAGCCGATGTATCCGAGGACGCCGGAGAAGAGGAGGGCCGTGAAGGCGCCGATCATGTAGATTTCGCCGTGGGCGAAGTTCAGGAGGCCGATGATGCCGTACACGAGCGTGTAGCCGAGGGCTATGAGCGCGTAGATGCTGCCGCGGGTGAGCCCCCCGAAGAAGAGCTCGATAAAATATTGAAAGTCGAAGTCCATATCCTGCTGCAACCTTCGGGAAGAAAGGAAATTTGGGTGAAAAAGGGGCGGGAAGTTCTGCCTCTTCCCGCCCGCCGTTTTACTTAAGGGTCACGCTGTAGGGGGTTTCAACGAATTTTCCGCCTTTGATAACGTAGACGGAAAGGGCCATGCCTGCGGCATCGCCGTTTTCATTGAAGGTGATCTTGCCGAGCGGGGTATCCACGGGCACGGTGTGCAGGACCTTGATGATCTTGTCGGTGTCGGTGGAACCGGCCTTCTCGATGCCGTTGATGAGGGCCAGCATGGCCGCGTAGGCATTGTAGTAGAAGGAACCGGGTTCGGTGCCGAACATCTTCACGTGCGCGTCGTGGGCTTCCTTGTAGATGGGCAGGTTACTGGTATCCTTGGGATAGGAGCAGTAGGTGCCCTCAGCAGCCTCGCCGGCCATCTTGATAAACGCGTCGTCCTTGAGTCCGTCAGGGCCGACCACGGGCGTCTTCACGCGGTCGCGGCGCAGCTGCTGGAGCAGCTTGGAAGCGGTGGGCTGGTAGCCGCCGAACACGATGACATCGGCCTTGGAGCGCTTGATCTTGCGGACAATGGCGCTGAAGTCCACGGCATCGGGGGTGATGGCCTCGAAGAGGGCGGTCTTGACGCCGTTCTTCTCGAGCAGGGCGCGGTTGCCATCGGCGAATCCCTTGCCGTAGTCGCCGTTATCGTGGATGTAGGCGACGCTCTTGGCCTTGAGTTCCTTGAGGATGAACTCGCTGGTCAGACGGGCCTGGTCATCGTCCTTGGCGATGGTGCGGAAAAACATGGGGTTCACGCCGGGCGCGGTGAGTCCGGGCGGGGTCGAAGAAGGAGACATGGCGATGATGTGGGCGTCGTTATAAAGGGGCATGGCGGCCTTCGTGGGGCCGGAGCAGATATGTCCCATGACGACGGACACCTTGTCGCTGAGCAGCTTGGTAGCGGCGTTGGTGGCGAGCTCGGGTTTGCACTGATCGTCCTCTGCGATGAGTTCAATCTTCTTGCCGAGCACGCCGCCGTTGGCGTTTACCTTGGCGACAACGATTTTCGCTGCGTTCAGGCTGGGCACACCATACGTGGCGAGGTCACCCGTGTGGGCACCGGGAACGCCGATCTTGATGGTGTCTTCGGCCTGAGCGGGAGCGGCCACGGCCGCGGAAAGCACGGCGGCGGCCACGAACTGGAAAAGATGTTTCATTTCCACTCCTCGTGAAGAATTTCGGCGGTCACCTTTTCCCTCTGTCGGAACGGGGGCCGCGCTGGTCTTCTCCTTTCATACATGTATGAATATGAAGGGGAATATATTCTTATGCCTTGCCTTATCATGAGTGTCAACGCATTTTCAGCGTGCGATTCGGCCCATGACAGCCGATTTATCCAGCATGTGCAGGCGGTGAATCTGCCAGAGATAGCAGACGGAGCTGAAAGTCAGTGCAAAAATGTATCCGATCCAGAATCCCGGGGCACCCATGGCCGGCACGACAAGATCCGTGCGTCCGAGGATGAAACCGCCCAGGAGGCCGATGCCGCCGTAGGCGATGACGCAGACTTTCATGATGATGGCCGTGCTGTTGTACCCGCGCAGAACGCCGGACGCGGCGGTCTGGGTGGCGTCAAGCAGCTGATAGGCGGCGCAGAAGAGCATGAGTGTGCAGGCGAGGCCGGCAATATGCGGATCTGACGTATAGAAGGACACGATCCACGATCTGAAGACAACGGTGAAGGCCATGGCCGCGAAGGCGTTGGCTGCGGCCAGGGTGATGCATGTGTGCGCCGCGCTGCGCGCCTTGAGGAGGCGTCCCGCGCCGAGATAACCGCCTGTCATGATGGTGGCCGTCATGCCGACGGACAGGGGGCAGGCGAAGATAAGGTTGCCGTAGCTCATGGCGATCTGGTGGCTCGCGACGGCGTCCGTGCCGAGGGGAGCGAGGAGAAGCGCAGTCACGGCAAAGAGCGTGCACTCGAGGCACATGGCCGCCGCATTGGGCGCGCCGATGCGCAGGCCGGAGAGAATGAGCGGCAGATCGATGAAGGGGGTGCCGGAATCGTGGTCCGGCGTGAAGAGGCGCATGTCCCTGAACTGCACGTCGCGCACGACGTAGTAAAAGATGGAGACAGCCATGAACCAGAAGCAGATGGATGTCGCCACGCCGCAGCCTGCGGCGCCAAGCTGCGGCATGCCGCAGCGGCCGTAAATGAAGGCGTAGTTGCAGGGAATGTTGATGGCGAGGCAGACCATGCCGATGATCATGGCAGGCCGCGTGCGCGAATACCCTTCCAGGAGAGAGCGGATATTGACGAAGAAGAGGAATCCCGGAAGTCCCGGCAGGAGGACGCGCAGATACCCTTTCGCCTGCGGCACGAGATCAGGCTTCAGGCCGAAAGCCCCAAGGTGGTCGGAAATGATCCAGAGAGCGGGGATGAGAATGGCACTCAGAAAACAGGAGAGGAGCAGGCCCTGCTTCAGGAGGTGGGCGGCGCGGTCGCACCGGCGCGCGCCTATGAGCTGGGCGCTCATGCCGGGCAGGGCGAGAAGGCATCCTATGGCGAGAAGGGAGGCCGGCTGCCAGATGGAACAGCCGACTGCCACAGCGGCCATGGCTTCGGCGCTGTAATGACCGGACATGATGGTGTCCGCGAAATTCATGCCGATCTGGGAAAGCTGGGCGACGAAAATGGGCAGGCCTATGCGCAGGGCGCGGCGTGCCTGGGATTTGGCGAAGAGAAAGGGCATGGCTCCGGCAGGGGGATTGGAGGTTGCTGGATGCGGGACTGTATGGCTGTCTGCCTGACGTCTGTCCGGTGGCGGAGAAACCGTACGCGGATCGGCTTTTCTCCGCTCCCCACGCCGGCTTTTCCGTCTCCGGCGCGAAAAAGCGGGGAAGGCGTCTTTAGTTTTTCCTGACAGGACTGGCGAAGCCGCGTTCGCGGATGACCTGGGCTGCCTTGTCGCAGAACGAGGGCAGCGCTGCGCCGGCTTCGGGCGTCAGATCGAGATTCATTCTGGAATAGTCGTAGGGCTCGAAGCCCACGACAAAGGTTTCCGGGCGGCAGCCCATGAGGTCGCATTTCATGAGCAGATCCACGAAGTCGGTCTCGTGGGCCGAGTCGTGAAAGCTCACGGCCTTGCGCATGTCCTCGTTCTCGAGGAGGTAGACCGTTCCGGGCTTTCCCTGGCCGTGCACGATATCGAGCACGGCGACCTTGTCATAATCCACGAGCAGGGGCATGAGTCCCATGCCCTGGGTGCCCCCGTCCACGAAATCGACATTGCCGGGCCAGACGTAGTTGTCGCGCAGATATTCCATGGCGCGCACGCCAAAGCCCTCGTCGCCGAGCAGCGTGTTGCCCACGCCGAGGACGCAGACACGGCCGGACATATCTTCTTCAGGCATGAAGTGCCTCCTTTTTTCGGCAAAGAAAGAGGCGGGAGTGGATGAACCGCTCCCGCCTCGTCATGAGCTGTTCCGTTACGGGAAACGGACCCGGCGCCAGGGCGCCTGAGCCCGCGTTCCGCTAAAGAACCTTGAACTTGCGGACTTCGTTGGTCTCGCCGTCAATCACATGCACAGCGCAGGCGATGCAGGGGTCAAAGGCGTGGACAGTACGCAGGATTTCCACGGGACGCTTGGGATCCGCGATGGGGGTGCCCATGAGGGCTTCCTCGCAGGGACCGAGCACGTTGTTGGCGTCGCGGGGGCCGAGGTTCCAGGTCGTGGGAACCACGAGCTGGAAGTTGCCGACGCGGCCCTTCTCAATGCGGATCCAGTGGGAGAGGCCGCCGCGGGGAGCTTCGACGAAGCCGACGCCCCTGCTTTCCTGGGGCACTTCGAGGTCTTCGACGATCTGCTTGTCGCTGCGGATGTTGTCCTTGAATTCCTCGAGCATGGAAGCCATCTTGTTGGCGATGGCCAGGGTCTCGATGCCGCGGGCGGCGGTACGGCCCAGGGTGGAGAAGAGGGCCTCGGGACCGACGCTGAGCTTCTGGAGCACCATGTCGACGAGCGGCTTGATGTCCGGATTGCCCTTGGCGTAGTTCACCAGCACGCAGGCGAGCGGGCCGGTTTCGGTGGAATGCTCGTCGTAGCGGGGAGCCTTGAGCCAGCTGTAGCGGTCCTTGTCACCCATGTGGGTGAACTTGGGCTCGGTCTTCTCGTCGTACGGATTGTCGGCCTTGTCGCCGTCGTACCAGCTGTGGCGGATATGCTCGCTGATCTTGGTGGGATCGAAATCCTGCACGTGGGCGAGATCGCGGTTGTAGATGATGCCGGGCTTGAGCCAGCGGGACTCGAGCTTGCGTTCGCCGCCGGCTTTGGGGAAGTCGCCCATGGTCATGAAGTCATGGGTGCCGCCGATGCCGGCCCAGTCCTTGTAGGCTCCGGCCACGAGGAGCAGGTCGGGGATGTAGACGTCGCGCACGAACGCGGCGGTCTTCTTGTAGATTTCCTCGAATTCCTTGATGCGCTCGGGCGTCAGGGCGTCGTAGCAGGTCACGCCGCCGGCCACGAGGAACTGCGGATGCGGGTTCTTGCCGCCGAAGACGGCCATGCCGCGGGCAGCCTCGACCTGGACGCGCAGGGCTTCCAGGTAATGGGCCGTGGCGACGAGGTTGGCCTCGGGCTCAAGATAGTAGGCCGGATGGCCGCCGAGGAAGTAGGCGTTGGTGAAGGGGCCAAGCTGGCCGCTGGCCACGAACGCCTTCAGTTTGTCCTGTACGGCGCGCAGATCCTCGGCCTTCGTCGGGCGGGAGGAAATGGAGTTGGCGAGGGAGGCGGCCTTCGAGGGATCGGCCTGCAGGGCGCTCGTTACGTCAACCCAGTCAAGGGCGTGCAGGTGATAGAAGTGCACGATGTGGTCGTGCAGGAAGAGCTGGCCGAGGACCAGGTTGCGGATATAGGTCGCGTTGGCCGGGATGTCCTTGTGGGAGGCGTTGAAAATGGCGTCTTCCAGGGCACGGGTGGAAGCGAGGGCGTGCGTGTAGGTGCAGACGCCGCAGGTACGCTGGGTGAAGTGCTGCACGTCGCGGGGATCGCGTCCCTTGAGGATCATTTCAAGGCCGCGGAAAAGCGTGCCGCAACTGCGGACGTCTTTCACTTTGCCCTTTTCAACTTCAACCTCGATGCGGAGGTGACCTTCAATACGGGTCAGCGGATCAACAACAACCGGTCCGCTGTAGGAGCTCATAGGTGTAGTCTGACTCATAAAGGTCCTCCCTAATTCTCATAGAAGGGGGTCATATCATCCCAGAAGTTGGGCTCACTGCAGCCGATGCAGGGATGACCGGCTCCGACAGGCCAGTTGGTCTGGTTAAAGAGGGCCTTGGGACAGTTGTTGTACGTGCTCGGGCCTTTGCAGCCGAGATCGTAGAGGCACCAGCCTTTGCGGGCTTCCTCGGAATTGAAGGAAGGAGCGAATTCGCCGGCCTCGAAATGTTTTCTGCGCTCGCACAGCTCGTGGACGGTCTTGCCGTAGAACATGGTGGGACGGTTGTAGTCGTCGAGCTTGATGGGCTTGTTGGTCAGATAGGCCACCAGGGTGCCCACGAGGTTGAGCGGGTTGGGCGGGCAGCCGGGGATGTTGACGGCCTTGACGCCGAGATCGGCGAAAGCGTCATTCACGCCCTTGGCCTGGGTCGGATTGGGCTTCGCGGCCTGCACGCCGCCGTAGGCGGAGCAGGTGCCCATGCACACGACGAGCTTGGCTTTGGGCAGAATACGGCGGCAGGTCTCCAGCATGGTGTGGCCGGCGATGTAGCCGTACTGGCCATTGTCAGCGGTCGGAATGGCGCCTTCAACAACGGCGATGAAGCCGTCAGGATTGGAAACGGCCTGCTCGAGAGCGCCCTCGGCGGCCTCGCCCGCAGCGGCCATGATGGTTTCATGGTAGTCGAGGGAGATGGTGTCGAGGATAAGGTCGTCGATAAAGGGAGAAGCGGTGCGCAGCAGAGCTTCAGAGCAGCCCGTGCATTCAGCTTCATGCAGATATACGACAGAGGGACGTTTTCCGGTCAGAGCGGCGGCAACGTCTGTGGCAAAAGCAGGTCCGAAGCCCATAGTGACGGCCACGGCGGTGCAGAATTTCATGAAGTCACGGCGGGAAACGCCACTGGCCTCAAGCTCTTTTTCTCCGCGTTCCCTGCCGAGTCCCACGGCAATACGCATAGGTGAGCCTCCTGAAAAAAGTTGTGTCTAGCCTGGCGGTTCCGACCTGGTGAAAAAGGAAGTTTCCCGTACTCCCCTGGAACACTGATGAAAACAGCTGCCTCTGTCAGAACCGTTTCTTATATTCATACCCTTGCGGGCGCTTTTGGTCAATACTTGCTCCGTTTTTCACGCACTCCCCGGGCGCCTCCGGAAGCCTGACGCGGGCGCCTTCCGCCCGGGAAATGGGCGGCGGAAGTCACTGACAGCAGGGGAAAATTCGTGATTGACGGGCGGTTTTCCCGCGCGCCGATCCTTATAAAAGGACCGTGGAAGGGAACGCTCAGTCCGTCATTTCCTTGACTTCCGGCTCTTCCCCGTCCTTCGCTGTGACAACGAAGCTTCTCCGGCTGTCCTGAGGATCGCCGATGACTTCGGCCACGGCCGTGAGCGCGGCGTCGAGCCTGTCCACGGGGGAGGCGTCGCGGCTGTGCACCTCCGCCTCGATCCGCCATGACTGACTTCCTTCCTTCGTCCTGTCCTTTCCCGCGGCGCGGGGTGTTCCGCTTATCAGAAGATCCGTGAAATACCAGAGCTGTGTTTCCGTTTCCCGGACGTAAATGACCTCGTGGCGTATGCGGCCTCGCCGCTCCACGGGAACGAAGTCCGGACGGATGGTCTCCCTGGTAATGGCTACGGGGCCTCTGTGGGAAAAACCGAGACGGACGGTTTCGTCAGCGATCCCGGGGGAGGACACTACGGCGCGTCCGTCGGCTTTGAGTATGCCGGCAAGCCTGTCAGCCGCCCGGCTGTAAACGAGATCGTTTCCATCCATGCCGCCTGCGGGTTCAATGGCGGCCGTGTGTGCCTTTGGGGCGGATGGGGCGCGCAGGAGGGTGACATCGGCGTAATAGCTCGGGCCGCCGCAGCCGGCGAGAAAGAGAAGGCAGAGGAAGACGGGCAGCGCCCAGAACCGGAACTGGGGAAAAGTCTTCATGAATCCTCCGTCGGCGCATACAGAAAAGGGGAGAACGGCCGTACGGCTGTCTCCCCCCTTTCTGTATGAGAACGTTTCTGTCCTAGAATTTGAAGTCGGGCGGAAGCTTATGGAGAAGCTTGCCCGTGGCGTTGTGGGGCAGTTCCTTCACGAAGCGGAAAATGCGCGGCCGTTTGTAAGGGGCCAGCATGGGATGGTTCATGCAGAACTGCTTCATTTCCTTTTCCGTGAGGCTTGGATCAGAGGGCCGGATGAGCGCGGCGATGACGGATCCGCGCTTCGGATCAGGAATGCCGAACACGAGGCTCTCGGCCACCTTGGGGTGCTCGTTCAGGATGGATTCCACCTGCACGGGATAGATGTTCTCGCCGGCTGATACGATCATGTCGTCCTTGCGGCCGATGATGGTGATGTAGGCGTGCTCGTCCCACGTCGCGAGGTCGCCCGTGTAGAGCCAGCCGTTGTGGAACTTTTCTTCCGTGGTTTTGGGATTGTCGTAATAGGCGAAGGTGGACTTGTTGGGGGCGAAGATGACGACTTCGCCGACCGTTTCCTTGTCCATGGGCACGAGTTCGTCGGGGGACACGTGCTTCGTCGTGTCCACGCGCACCACGCGGACATCGTCATCGGTGCAGGCTCCGCCGGCATAGCCGGCCTTGTCCGGAAGGTCATAGGGCCTGAGGAAAACGTTCCAGAAGGTCTCCGTGGTTCCGTAGCCGTTGAAGATGTTCGGCGTAAGCACCTTCATGTAGCGCTTGCAGGGTTCCTTATCGAGAGGAGAGCCCATGAGTACGATACCGTGCAGGCTCGATATGTCGCGGGGATTGGTTTCCTGGATGCGGCAGAGCATGTCGATGACCGTGGGAGCGCCGATGAGGAAGGTGATGTGGTAGAGGCTTACGTACTGGAGCGCCAGGCGCGGCGTGAAGTCACGCAGAATGACCATGGTGCCGCCGATATAGAGGGTAGGGCATGGTCCGCCGGAATGCAGTCCTCCGCGGTGGAACCAGGGCGTGAGGTTCATGGTCACGTCTTTCGGTGAGAGCGGGAAGTGCATGATGACGTCATGGGCCGAGAGAACCTCGTTGATGTCATTGACCGGAACGGCCTTGGGCAGATTGGTCGTGCCCGAGGTGAAGAAACGCGTGGTCTCGTCGTAGATGCTCGGTTTGTCCTTACGCACGGGATTTTCGGGAGAGCCGTCCTTCACGAAGTCCCGGTAGGTCACAACGCCTTCGGGGGCGTCCATCTCGTTGTTGAGATCAGCCATAATGATGATCTCGGGCCTGTGATGGACACTCCTGAGCGCCTCAGAGATGATTTTCTCGAATTCCGCGTCGTAGATGAGGGCCTTCGGTTTCGACTGGTCGATGAGCAGGGCAATTTCGCCGCCGGAGAGGCGGTAGTTGAGAGGCGCGTTGACGCAGCCGATCTTGTGTGTGGCGATATACGTGAAGACGAATTCGGCGGAATTCAGCAGGGCGTGCATGACCACATCATCACTCGTGACGCCGCGCGCCATGAGCGATGAGGCCAGCCTGTTGGCTTCCTCATTGAGGGTTCTGTACGTCCAGGTGCGGTTTGTCAGAGGACAGATGAGAGCCGGCTCGTTCCCTCTGCGGAAAACATTGCGCATGAAACCGTTCAGATAGGTGTATTCCGATTCGAAGGTTTCTTTGAAGCGTTCTACGTTGTAGGAATGTTGCAAGGTTATCTCCTGTGTGTTGTGTCTCTGACAACGACGAGGCTGGAATTCTGCCCGCCGAAGCCGAGGGAATTGGACATGGCGGCATGAATGCTGGCTTCGCGCGCCGTGTTGCCCACGATGTCCATGCTGCAACCAGGTTCAGGGGTTTCAAAATTGAGATTCGGGGGGAGGATTCCGGTCTGCAGGGCCTTTACGCAGGCGATGAGTTCGGTGAGACCGCCCGCGCCCATCATGTGGCCCGTTGCTCCCTTGGTCGAGCTGACCGCCGGAGAACCGTCTCCCGTGCCGAAAATCGCCTGTATGGCACTGGCTTCGGCTGTGTCACCGAGCCGGGTGGCCGTGCCGTGGGCGTTGATATAGCCGATGTCCGAGGGAGAGAGCCCCGCGCGCTTCAGGGCGATCCGCATGCACTGCGCCGCTCCGATCCCGTCCGGGTCGGGCGCGGTCACGTGATAGGCGTCCTGGGTGTTCGCGTAGCCCGCGAGTTCTGCATAAATTTCAGCGCCGCGCGCTTTCGCGTGCTCCTCGGTCTCGAGGATAATGGCGCCGCCGCCCTCGCCGATGACGAAGCCGTCGTGTCCGATGTCGAAGGGCCGGCAGGCGTGTTCCGGATCATCGTTGCGGCGCGACAGGGCCTTGGCCTGGGCGAGGCTCGCTATGAAGATGGGAGAGATGATGGATTCGCCACCTGTGCAGATCATGACATCGGCCTCGCCGCTTTTCATGATCATGGCCGCAGTCATGACGGCGTCGCCGCCCGAGGAGCATGCCGTATTGAGCGTCATGCTGGGGCCGCGGAAGCCATACTCGATGGCAATGAGTCCGGCCGCCATGTTGCCGAGCACCATGGGTACGAAACGGGGCCCGACCTTGTGCATGGTTCCAGTGGAAATCCTGTCCTGAGTTTCGGCCACGAAAGCCATGCCGTCCATTGCCGAGCCCACAACCACGCCCGTGCGTTCGGGATCCGCGCCTTTGGCGAGTCCGGCGTCCGTCAGTGCCTCGGACGCGGCGGTGAAGGCGAACTGCGAGAACAGGGCCATATTGCGCGAGAGCGCGCGGGGGATGTGGTCGCCGGAATCGAAATCGCGGACCTCTCCGGCAATGCGCACGGGAAGATCCCTGGCGTCGAAGCGGGTGATGGGCCCGATGCCGCATCTGCCGCCGATGAGGTTCTGCCAGTAGGCGTCCACGCCGATGCCGAGAGGCGTGACCGCTCCCATTCCTGTGATGACCAGTTTTTTCTCTTCCATAATTTTATCGGTCTGCAGGAGCCAGGCATGCGTGCCGGGCCGGGCTGCCGCTAGGCCTTGCCGAGAGCCTGGCGGAGGTCTTCGATGATGTCGCCGGCGTCTTCGAGGCCCACGGAAAGGCGGACCAGGCCGGGAGTAATGCCGCACTCGGTGAGCTGCTCGTCAGTGAGCTGACGGTGCGTCGAGGAGGCGGGATGCAGCACGCAGGTACGGATGTCGGCCACGTGCACCTCGAGAGTGCACAGCCTGAGGCTGTCGATGAAGCGCGCACCCGCGTCACGGCCGCCTTTGAGGGAGAAGGAAATGACGCCGGCGCAGCCCTTTGGCAGGTATTTTTCCGCGAGGGCGTGATCCGGGCTCGAGGCGAGGCCGGGATAATTGACGAACTCGATCTTCGGATGCCCTTCCAGGAAAGCGGCCACCTGTTCGGCGTTGCGGCAGTGGCGGTCCATGCGCACGGGCAGGGTCTGCAGGCCCATGTTCAGGTAGAAGGCGCCCTGCGGGGTCTGGCAGCAGCCGAGGTCGCGCATGATCTGCACCCTGGCCTTGACAATGAAGGCGGCCTTGCCGAAGGCCTTCGTGTAGACGGTGCCGTGGTAGGAAGGATCGGGATCGGTAAATTCGGGGAATTTGCCTGAGGTCCAGTCGAATCTGCCGCTGTCGACAACGACGCCGCCCATCTGGACGGCCTGTCCTTCCATGTACTTGGTCGTGGAGTGGACGATGATGTCGGCTCCGTACTCAAAGGGACGGCAGAGATAGGGCGTGGCGAAGGTGTTGTCCACGATGAGCGGCACGCCGTGTTTGTGCGCGAGAGCCGCGAAGCGTTCGATGTCGAACACTGTGAGCGCGGGGTTGGCAATGGTTTCGCCGAAAACGGCCCTGGTTTCCGGGCGGAAGGCCTTCTCAATCTCTTCGTCAGAGGCGCGCTGATCCACGAAGGTCACGCTGATGCCGAAGCGCTTCAGCGTCACGCCGAGCAGGTTGAAAGTGCCGCCGTAAATGGAGGAGCTCGCTATGATGTGATCGCCGGCTTTGCAGATGGTGGCGACGGCAGTCAGCGCAGCTGCCTGGCCCGTGGAGGTGAGGAGTGCGCCGACGCCGCCCTCGAGGGCTGCGATTTTCTGCTCAACGGCGTCCATGGTGGGATTGCCGAGGCGCGTGTAGAAGAATCCGTTTTCCGTCAGGTCGAAGAGCTTGGCCACTTCGGCGGTGGACTCGTAGCGGAATGTGGTGGACTGGACAATGGGGAGGGCACAGGCCTCGCCGTTTTTAGGCTGGTATCCGGCGTGGATGCACTGGGATTCGAATTTCATGATTGACTCTTGCAATGTCGGCCTGTGTCTGCCCGGCAGGTCGTAATTCTCATGTGGGTATATCCCCGGAGGACAGAAAAACGGCGTTTCTGCTCTCCCGGGCTATGGAAAAGGAACGTGAACGGTACGGGCTTTTACCGTTTTAAGAATTCATTTTTGATTGACTTGCGGGGTTCCGTCAAGTTTTTTCAGTCTGTGGCGCGGCCTGCGTGTCAGCAGGAGCCGCAGTCGGACGGATCGCCGTGCAGCTTGTCCAGGGTGTGGGCGAGGGCCGGGAGCACGGCCTCGAGGTTCTCGATGACGGCGCGGCGGCTTCCTGGAAGGTTGATCACGAGGCTCTGTCCGATGACGCCGCAGACAGCGCGGCTGATGGCGGCCTTGGGTGTTTTTTCGAGACTGACCTGCATCATGGCCTGGGAAAAGCCGGGCAGGGTGTAGTCGAGGACGCGGGACGTGGCCTGCGGCGTGGTGTCTCTGGGGCCGACGCCGGTGCCGCCCGTGGTAATGATGAGATCATAGCCCTCATCGAGGGCGAGGCGTGTCAGAAGAGAGCGGAGCGCGTCCGGATCGTCAGGAAGAAGAAAGCCCTGGGCGCAGGCCAGCGTGAGCGCCCCCTTCACGAGCTCCTCGATAGCCGGACCGCTCTGATCCTCGCGCAGGCCGTTGAAGCCCTTGTCCGAAAGCGTGATCCGGGCGAGGGAGAGTCCGTTCTTCATGGCCGTCAGGGCCATTGTGCCCACGGGAAGATCCGTGCGGGCCGTGGCCAGGGGGCAGAAGAGAGCCTGGTTTCCCTGTCTTGAAGGCAGCCAGACGTGTCCGGTGATGCGCAGATGCTCCGTGCCGGACTCGTCATAGAGACCGGTGCCCACGGGGAGAACAGGGAGAGCGGCGGGAGGACAGGGCTGGCCCTTCCTTCCGGAAACAACCAGATGGGCCGTACACCCGGCGGGGGCGCCCACAGCCAGGGGAAGGGTGGTGCCTGCGGGACAGGCCTGAAGTTTGACGGTAAACATGGCGGAATCTGTCTTTTTTTGTGTGGGAAGGGAAACCTTTTGCAAAACAGGCCTCGGCAGAGGCGGCTGGGCTTCCCGGGAGAGGAAAAACAGCGGAAGGGTACTTCTTTCGGGCGGGAAAATCTACCACGGGGCTGGCAGGCCTGAAAAACAGAAAGGGGGGAAGGTGTGCACCTTCCCCCCTGGTTTCAGCGTATTGCCCTTAAGGAGGCGGAGCGGACGGACTCCCTGCAGGGAGCGGAACCCGTCTGCCTTTCAGGATTAAAGAGCCTGCTTGTAGATGGCGGCGACAGCGGCGTCGGTCATCTTGCGCGGGTTGGTGAGGCCGCAGGCGTCCTTCTGGGCGTTGGCGGTCATGATCGGGATGTC
>ERZ856578.1363-NODE-1363-length-46351-cov-16.074189_pt1 | contig 46351 bp, 39 predicted proteins | sample MGYA00514384_ERZ856578 | MGnify/ENA primary metagenome ERZ856578 (study PRJEB29103, sample SAMN06111958) | human gut metagenome | biome: human gut; feature: ankylosing spondylitis patient; material: healthy_person | host: Homo sapiens | place: China:Hangzhou...
CCGCAGAACATGTCGATGGGCCTCTACGGCATCGGCATCGCGGCCGTGGGCATGCTCTCGACGCTGGGCATCACGCTGGCGACCGACGCCTACGGACCCATCGCCGACAATGCGGGCGGCAATGCCGAGATGAGCGGCCTGGGTGCCGAGGTGCGCAAGCGTACCGACGCGCTCGACGCGCTGGGCAACACGACGGCGGCCACGGGCAAGGGCTTCGCCATCGGATCGGCGGCCCTGACGGCGCTGGCGCTGCTGGCCTCCTACATCGAGGAGATCCGCATCGGCCTGCTGCACAACGGTATCGAGGTGCTCACGATGCCGAACGGCACGGAGCAGCTCGTGCAGAGCGCCTCGATCCTCGACTTCATGGAGTATTACCGCATCTCGCTGATGAACCCCACGGTGCTCATCGGTCTCTTCATCGGTGCGATGATGTCGTTCCTCTTCTGCGGTCTGACGATGAATGCCGTGGGCCGCGCCGCCGAGAGCATGGTGCAGGAGGTGCGGCGTCAGTTCCGCGAGATCAAAGGCATCCTCACGGGCGAGGGTACGCCCGACTATGCGCGCTGCGTGGCCATCTCGACGCGTGGGGCGCAGCGTGAGATGCTCTTCCCGAGTCTGCTGGCAATCATCGTGCCGGTGATCGTGGGCCTTGTCTTTGGCGTGGCGGGCGTCATGGGCCTGCTCGTCGGCGGCCTGAGCTCGGGCTTCGTGCTGGCGGTCTTTATGGCCAATGCCGGCGGTGCGTGGGACAACGCCAAGAAGATGATCGAGGAGGGACACTTCGGCGGCAAGGGCTCCGAGTGCCACAAGGCGACGGTCGTGGGCGATACGGTGGGCGATCCGTTCAAGGATACGTCGGGCCCGTCGCTCAACATCCTCGTCAAGCTCATGTCGATGGTCGCCATCGTCATGGCGGGTCTGACCGTGGTCTTCCACCTCTTCTGACGGTCAACTCAACAGGAATTCTCGGGCCTCTCCTTCGGGACGGGGCCCTTTTTGGAAAATCATGTCGAACCGAACTTTCTGAATCCATGCGAAAGATTCTATTGCCGCTGCTGTTGCTGGGCGTCTCGTGCGGCAGCGATGTCGTGTACCGCACCGCAAGCTACGAGCTGCTGCGTGACGGGGTGACGCAGGCCCAATATACGGCCCGCGTGCTCTCCGATACGGAGATCGTCTCCGACTTTACGGGTGCCGCGCCGGGCGCCGACAGCGTTGCCGAACAGCGCTGGCGGCTCGGGACCGATATTTCGGCCTATCCCCGGCTGAGCGGGGGCCTGCCCGTCGAACGGGCCATGTACAACCTTTCGCTCGATGAGGTGAACCGCGCCGTCGAGCCCGATTCGACGCTCCGCACCGGCCGGAACTGGAGCGGCGTGTGGACGCGCGACGTGAGCTACAGCATCCTGCTGGCCATGGCGCACGTGCAGCCCGAGGTGGCGAAAAAGAGTCTGATGCGCAAGGTCGACCCTCTGGGCCGCATCGTGCAGGATACGGGTACGGGCGGCGCCTGGCCCGTCTCGTCGGACCGCATGATCTGGGCCGTGGCGGCCTACGAGGTCTACAAGGTCACGGGCGACGAGGCGTGGCTCGATACGATCTGGCCCGTGATCCGCCGTTCGGTGGAGGACGACATGCGGGTGGTCTACGATCCCGTCACGCAGCTCGTGCGCGGCGAGAGCTCCTTCCTCGACTGGCGCGAGCAGGAATATCCGCGCTGGATGCAGCCGGCGGACATCTATGCCAGCGAGAACCTCGGGACCTGCGCCGTACACTGCCGCGCCTGCGAGGTGCTTGCCGAGATTGCGGCCCGGCGGGGTGAGGCGGAGCTCGCCGCAAGGTATGCCCGTCATGCCGGACTGCTGCGTGAAGGGATCAACGCCCGGCTCTGGATCGAGGAGCGGGGCTACTACGGGCAGTTCCTCTACGGCCGCGACACGCTGCTGCTGTCGCCCCGCAGCGAGACGCTCGGCGAGGCGCTCTGCATCCTGTGGGACATCGCCCCGGCCGAGCGCGCGTCGCGCGTCGTCGAACAGGTTCCGTCGCTCGATTTCGGCACGCCCTGTTTCTTCCCGAGCATTCCCGACGTGCCGCCCTACCACAACGATGCCGTGTGGCCCTTCGTGCAGGCCTACTGGACGCTGGCGGCAGCCCGCACGGGCAACGAGCCCAACGTCCTCCACGGCATCGGCGCCATCTGGAGGGCCGGGCTGCTCTTCCTGACCAATCAGGAGAACTTTGTCAGCTGGTCCGGCGACCGCTACGGCACGCAGATCAACTCGGCGAACATGCTGTGGAGCCTTTCGGGCAACCTCGCCCTTACATACCGCCTGCTCTTCGGGCTCGACTTCGAGGCCGACGGGCTGCGCTTCGCCCCCTTCGTCCCCGAGGCGCTCGATGCCCCGCGGCGCCTGGAGAATTTCCGCTACCGCGAGGCACTGCTCGACATCTCGCTGTCGGGCTGGGGCAACCGCATCGCCTCGTTCCGCGTGGACGGCGTCGAGCAGGAGCCCTTCCTGGCGGATACCCTCCGCGGACGGCACGCCGTTGAGATCCGCCTGGCTTCGGAGCCGCTGCCCGCAGGCCGGATCAACCTGACCGCGAACCGCTACTCGCCCCGCACTCCCGAGGCGGACTTCGGCGTGAACCGCCTGCTCTGGGAGCCCGAGCAGGGCTGCACCTACCGCATCTACCGCGACGGGACGCCTGTCGGCGAGACCTCCGACGCCGTGTTCCCGCTGCCCGACGACGAGACCGGGAGCTGGCAGGTGACGGCCCTTTCGGCCGACGGGATCGAGTCGTTCGCCAGCGAGCCCGTCGTGAGCTACCGCACGACGCGGTTGTACGAGGCGGAGGAGTATGCCCCGGCCGCCGCATATCCCTACAGCGGATACTCGGGCCGCGGGTTTGTCGAGATCGCCCGGACGGTCAACCGGCGGATCGAGATTCCGATCCGGATCGGGGAGCCGGGAGAGTATGTCCTCGCGTGGCGCTACGCCAACGGCAACGGCTCGGTGGAGACGCACAACCGCTGTGCGCTGCGCACGATGCGTGTGGACGGCGCGCATGCCCGCTGCGTGGTCTTTCCGCAGCGCGGCGAAGGGGCCTGGGACGAATGGGGCCTGACCAACCGTGTCCGCATCGCCCTCACGCCGGGCCGTCATGTCGTGACGCTGGAGTTCTGCCCGTGGAACGAGAACATGCACATGGAGGTCAATCAGGCGATGGTGGACTGCCTGGTGGTCTCGCGCGCCGACTGATTCTCCGGCCGGAGAGCGGGAGGTCCGGAACGGCGCCGGACCTCCCGCGCCGTATCCGGGCGGAAGGCGACCGGCTTTTTTTGCCGGCGCACCGAAGAAATGTCGGGCGAAAAGCCTATCTTTGCCGCATGAAAAATATCGTTTTCGACCTCGGCGGCGTCCTTTTCGCCCGTGACAAGCACAAGTGCTCACCCGAATTCATCGACTTCTTCCGCTTCATCCGCACCGATCCGATGCCCGACTTCTGGGTCGAGTACGACCGCGGCACGCTGACGCTCGATCAGGTGGTCGACGCCCTGTGTGCCCTGCACGGCTGCACGCCCGAGGTGGCTCGGGCCTACCTGCGGGAGGCGATCGACCGGCAGGAGCCCGTGCGGGCGACCGAGCGGCTCGTCGGCGAGCTGAAGCGGGCGGGATACCGTCTCTACGTGCTGTCGAACATGTCGCGCGAGTTCATCGACTTCCTGCGGCGTGCCGACGTCTACGCGCTCTTCGACGGCGAGGTTGTCTCGTGCGAGGAGGGCACGGTCAAGCCCGAGCCGCGCATCTACCGCATCCTGTTAGACCGCTACGGGCTCGATCCGGCCCAGACGCTCTTCATCGACGACCGTGCGGCCAACATCGCCGCGGCACGCGAGGCCGGCATCGACGGCTTCCTGTTCGATCCGCACGATCCCGAGGCTTCGTGCGACGCGCTGCGGCAGCGCCTGCTGTAAGGTCCCGGACCTTCGGATCGGGGCGGCAGGCGTTTTCCCCGCCGTCAGCAAGCCGTTGCGGCACGCTCCTTGCGCTGCTGGCGGCGTATGGCTTCGATCCGTGAACGATACTGGCGCTATTCGCTCGTCGCCCTCATTCTCGGCATGGGGGTGACGGTCTTCATCGAGCTGATTCCCTTTCTGGGCGGCCTGCTGGGCGCCGCGACGATCTACGTCCTGCTGCGCGGGCAGATGATCCGCCTCACCGAACACCGCCGCTGGCGCCGCGGTCCGGCGGCCTGGCTGCTGCTGGGCGAGGCCGTCCTCTGCTTCCTTATCCCGATCAGCGGCATCGTGTGGCTCGTCGTCAGCAAGGTGCAGGACGTGACGCTCGACCCGCAGTCGCTCATCGCCTCGGTCCGGCGTGTCGCCGGCGTGATCCGCATCCATACGGGCTACGACCTCTGGCAGGAGAGCAACCTGCGTGAGTTGCTGGGCTACCTGCCGAAGGTGGGGCAGCCGCTCGTCGAGGCGATCGGCAGCTTTGCCGTCAATGTCGTCGTGCTGCTCTTCGTGCTCTACTTCCTGCTCGTCGGCGGCTGCCGCATGGAGGCCTACGTCCGCGAGATGCTCCCCTTTAACCGTCGCGAGGGCGGCGACGTGCTGCGCGAAATCCACCGCATCGTTCGCTCGAACGCCATCGTCATCCCGCTGCTGGCCGTGGGGCAGGGGTTCGTCGCCTGGGTGGGCTACGTGATCTTCGGCGTGCACGGGACGCTGTTATGGGGCGTGCTGACGAGTTTCGCCACGGTGATCCCGATCGTCGGCACGGCGCTCGTCTGGGTGCCGCTGGCCCTCTACACGGGGCTGGCGGGACATTGGGGCCAGGCCGTCGGCCTGCTGCTCTACGGCGTGCTGGTCGTCACGCAGGTCGACAACATCCTGCGCATGGTCCTGCAGAAGCGGCTCGACAACGCGCACCCACTCGTCACGATCTTCGGCGTCATCATCGGACTGTCGCTCTTCGGCTTCATGGGGGTGATCTTCGGGCCCCTCCTGCTGGCGATGTTCGTCTTCTGCGTCGATCTCTTCAAGCGCAAGTACCTCGACCGTCCCGCCCGCCGCGGGAGCCCCGATGCGGAGGCCGACCCCGGACATCGGACGCCCCGTGACGGGTTTTGATTTACGGAAAGTAAGTTGAGGTGATGAATTTTTGCGATTTTTTTCGCAAAATTGTTGGAAATCCGGATTGTTTATTATCTTTGTTATCGGAATAACAGTAACGCAGGTAAAACCCTTTAATTTCCTATACAATGGCGAGAAATCTCAAGATCAGAGACCTTACGTTGCGCGACGGACAGCAGTCCTCGTTCGCAACCCGCATGAACCAGGCGCAAATCGACCGCTGCCTGCCTTATTACAAGGATGCGAATTTCTATGCGATGGAGGTGTGGGGCGGCGCTGTGCCCGACTCGGTGATGCGCTACCTGAACGAGAACCCCTGGACCCGTCTGGAGACCATCCACAAGGCCATCGGCAACGTCTCGAAGCTCACGGCCCTGTCGCGCGGCCGCAACCTGTTCGGCTATTCGCCCTATACGGATGAGATCATCGACGGCTTCTGCCGCAACGCCATCGAGAGCGGTCTGGGCATCATGCGTATCTTCGATGCCCTGAACGATGTGGACAACGTGAAATCGACGGTCAAGTACGTGAAGCAGTACGGCGGCATCGCCGACTGCGCCGTCTGCTATACGGTCGACCCGAAATACCCCGAACCGACCTTCATGCAGCGCCTGATGGGCAAGAAGAAGCACGAGCTGGTCTTCACCGACGCCTACTTCCTCGACAAGGCCCGCCAGATGGCAGCCCTCGGTGCCGACATGATTACGATCAAGGACATGTCGGGCCTGATCCCGCCGCGCCGCGTGGCCACGCTCGTCAAGCTCTTCAAGCAGCACCTCTCGATTCCGATCGACTTCCACACCCACTGTACGCCGGGTTACGGTCTGGCATCGGTGCTCGCGGCCATCGTGGCGGGCGTCGACATCGTCGATACCAACTGCTGGTACTTCGGCGGTGGCACGGGCGCTCCGGCCATCGAGCTGGTCTACGTCTTCTGCCAGAAGCTCGGCATCGACCTCGGCGTCAACATGGAGGCCGTGGCGAAGATCAACACGCAGCTGCGTGAGATCCGCAAGGAGCTGAACATGTCGGTATTCGGCGTCGAGAAGCCCGAACCCAAGCCGTTCAACCCGCTGACGGACAAGCTGCCCGCCGAGATCGACGCGCTGTTCGACGCCGCCATCAAGGCTGCGCAGAACGACGACGAGGAGGCGACGATCGACGCCTGCCGCAAGATCGAGGCCTACTTCGGCTTCCCGGCACCGAACGAACTGGTGCAGAAGGCCGAAATCCCGGGCGGCATGTATTCGAACATGGTGGCCCAGCTCAAGCAGCTCAAGTCGGAGGAGATCCTGCCTCGCGCCATGGAGCTCATCCCGTCGGTGCGTCTGGCTGCGGGTCTGCCGCCTCTGGTGACCCCGACGTCGCAGATCGTCGGCGCACAGGCCGTGAACTGCGCTCTCGACGAGAAGGCCGGACGTCCGATGTACACCAACAAGTCGTCGCAGTTCGTCGGACTGGTGAAGGGCGAGTACGGCAAGACGCCCGTGAAGATCGATCCCGAGTTCCGCTTCAAGATCTGCGGTGTGCGTGAGGAGACGCCCTACGATACGTCGAAATACCAGATGCAGCCCAATCCCGAACTTCCGGAGGCCGGAGGCGTGAAGCTCGCCGCCAACGAGAAGGAGGTGCTGCTGCTCGAGCTCTTCCCGCTCGTGGCCAAGACCTTCCTGACCGAACAGAAGAAGAAGGCCTACGAGGCGGCGAAACCCGCTGCGCCGAAGGCCGAGGAGAAGCCCGTCGAGGAGAAGAAGCAGGCCGTCATCACGGGCAACACCGTGACGGCTCCGCTGCCGGGCCGCATCATCGACATCAAGGTGAAGGTCGGCGACGAGGTCAAGGCCGGACAGGAGGTCCTCGTGCTCGAAGCCATGAAGATGGAGAACTCGGTTACGACCGACTACTCGGGCAAGGTGAAGCAGATTCTCGTGCAGGCGGGCGACACCGTAGCTACGGATGCCGTGCTGCTCGAGATCGAGTAACCGACCGCGGCGGATTGCTGAACACCCGCAGCACCACAGGTGCTGCGGGTGTTTTCGTGTGCGGAGGTGTCGGACATGACGGCTGCCGGCCGGCCCGGAGGGCTTTGCTGTCGGCCGGAACCGTTCGGCGTCGGCTGCGGTCCGAGGTCGGGCGGATGGCGGATTATCGGGCCGGGGCGCGCAGGGTTTTCAGGTAGACGAGCAGGATGACATTCATCAGCAGGGCGTAGACGATCGCCGGGATGGCCATTTGCGGGGCGTTGAAGATCAGCGGCGACGAGGCTATGGCAATGGCCTGTGCGGCGTTCTGCATGCCGATTTCGATGACGATCGTGCGCCGGGCCTTGCCTCCGGTGCGCAGCATGCGCGCCAGAAGTGCCCCGCCGAGCATGGCAAGCAGGATCAGTGCGGCGGTGGCCATGCCGAGCCGGCCGAGATGCCGGAGGATCGTGTCGGCGTATTGCAGGAAGAAGAGCGCCGCGAGCAGCATCAGGGCCGGGAAAGCGATACGCCCCAGCAGGGTGTGGAGCCGCCGGGCCCGCTTCGGGCAGCGGTGGCGGAAGAGTGCCCCGGCGGCCATCGGCAGGAACTGCAGGACGATGTTCTGCAGGAAGAGCCGTCCGGCGGGCAGGTGGATGGCCATGTCGGAGTGCGTGGCGGCGAAGCGCGTGGCGAGGCTCATGACGGCGGGGGTGGTGAAGAGCGTGATGATGCTGCTCAGGGCCGTCAGCGTTACCGAGAGGGCGACGTCTCCTTTGGCCAGCATCGAAAAGATGTTTGATGAACTGCCGCCCGGACAGCAGGCAATGAGCATCAGTCCCAGAAAAAAGAGCGGCGGCAGCCGGAAGGCGAGTGCCACGCCGAAGGCGATGAGCGGCAGCAGCAGAAGTTGCCCGGCAAGTCCTGCGGCGAGGGCTCCCGGATGGTGGACAACGCGGCGGAAGGCGTGGCGGTCGAGCTCCATGCCGAGCTGGAACATCAGCAGCGTGAGGATGGGCAGGACGATCCAGATGGTGTTCACGGTCGGATCAGATTTTGCGGGGGTAGCGCAGCACGATGGCCAGTACGGCGCCGAATCCCATGACGAAGGGGTAGTAGAGGTAGCGGATGATCTCCAGCGGCGAGAGCCCCGTGAGGCCGGCAGCCATGAGCAGCTGCGCGCCGTAGGGGAGCAGCCCCTGCGTGAAGCACGAGAAGGTGTCGAGCAGGCTGGCGCTGCGCCGGCGGTCGATGCCGAAGCGGTCGGCGATCTTGCGGGCGATGGGGCCCACGGTCAGGATGGCGATCGTGTTGTTGGCCGTGCAGAGGTTCGAGAGGCAGACGAGCCCCGCGATGGCCCCCTCGGCGCCGCGGCGTCCCCGGATGTGGCGCGTCATGCGGTCGATCAGGTAGTCGATGCCGCCGTTCAGGCGGATCAGTTCGAGCAGCCCGCCCGCCAGCATCGTGATGATGATGAGCTCGCCCATGCCCGTGATCCCTTCGCCCATGCTGCCGCACCAGCCCATCGGCGCGAAGCTGCCCGTCGCGATGCCGATCACCCCCGTCGAGAGGATGCCCAGCAGCAGAACCTTCATGACGTTCATGCCGCCGACGGCCGCCACGAGGACGAGCAGGTAGGGCAGCACCCGGATCCACTCGATGTGCTCCGGATGGGCGATCTGCGGGGCATGGCTTCCCGTGAAGAGGTAGATGCCCAGCGTCACGAGGGCCGCCGGGGCGACGATGCGGACGTTGACGCGGAACTTGTCGCGCAGGTCGCACTCCTGCGTGCGGGTTGCGGCGATGGTCGTGTCGGAGATGAACGAGAGGTTGTCGCCGAAGAAGGCGCCGCCGACCACGATCCCCATGAGCCATGCCTCGTTCATCGAGGTCTGCTCGGCCAGCCCAGCGGCAACGGGACCCAGGGCGACGATCGTCCCGACGGAGGTGCCGACGGAGAGCGACACGAAGCAGGCCGCGAGGAAGAGCCCCGCGGGGAGGAGCGACCCCGGCAGCAGGTGGAGCGTCAGATTCACCGTGGCATCCACGGCGCCCATGCTGCGGGCCGACTCGGCGAAGGCTCCGGCGAGGATGAAGATCCAGATCATGAGCAGGATGTTGCCGTTTGCGGCTCCGGCCGAGAAGTGTTCGATGCGCTCGGCGAAGGGCAGCCGGCGTGTCGTCGCAACGGCATAGACCGCGGCGGCGAGGAATGCCACGCTGATGGGCATGCGGTAGAAGTCGCCCGTTATGAGCGATGCGGCGAGGTAGGTGGCCAGGAAGACCAGCAGGGGCGTGAGGGCCAGCAGGCTCCCGTGGCGGGTATGTTTTTCGGTCATGACAGTGACTCTTTGACGGTTCCGGGTTGATGGTTCCGGGCCGCAAAGATAGTGCAAGCCGCGCAGAGAACCAAACCCGCGGCAGCCGATCTGCCTTTGTCGGGGCGTCGTTGTCGGAGTATCGGGGCGCCGGCACCGGGGGAGGACCATTATCGGAGTATTGGGGTACCATTGTCGGGGTGCCGGGCCCGCTGCCGTTCGGCGGCCGGGCTGCAGTCAGCGATCGGTCTGCGGTCGGACTGCGGACTGTGGTGGATGTTCCGCCGTTCCATGGGCGGATGCCGTCGATTTGCCGTTGTCCCACGGTCGGCCCGGGATCGCGGAGGAGGGGCCTGCTCTCCGATTTTCCGGGCCGGGGTGTTGCACAACCCGCGGCGAAGCGTTATCTTCGCGGTATGGAATCCTTGGACAGAGCGCCGGAGGAGGGTCGGACCTTTCACATCCGGAACATGGTGTGCGACCGCTGCATACTGGTCGTGCGCGACCTCTTCACGCGGCTGGGGCTGGAGCCCGAGTGCGTCGAACTGGGGTACGTGCGAACCGCCGTGCGTCCCGATGCCGCGACGCTGGAGCGGCTCGACGAGGCGCTGCGGGCCGTGGGCTTCGAGCGGCTGGACGATGGCCGCCGCCAGCTGGCCGAGCGGATCCGTACCGAGATCATCCGTCTGGTGCACCGAGACGACGTGCCGCTGCGCGTCAACCTCTCGGAATATCTCTCCGAGACGCTGCACCACGAATACAGCGTGTTGAGCAAGCTCTTTTCCGAGGAGACCGGCACGACCGTCGAACGCTGCTACATCGCGCAGCGCATCGAGCGGGTCAAGGAGCTGCTCTCCTACGGCGAGCTTTCGCTCAGCGAGATTGCCGACCGCATGAACTACTCCAGCGTCGCCCACCTGAGCGCCCAGTTCAAGCAGGTCACGGGCCTGACGCCGAGCCGTTACCGGCAGCTGGCGCAGCCTCCGCGCCGACCGCTCGACAAACTCTGACCCCCCCCCTCGGGCCAGCCGCTGCTCCTTTGCTGTTTCTGCCCGCCCCCGTCTCTGTCCGTCCCCGTCTCTGTCCGTCCCCGTTTCTGTCCGTCCCCGTTTCTGCCTGCCGTCTCTGCACGTCACCGTGTAAATCTGTAAATCCGGCCCACGATTCTGTAACGTCGGGACAGGGCGTCGTCCGTATCTTTGCACAAATAAGTGACGAAACGAAGATCATGGAACGGAATGAGACACAAACGGGCCTGTTCCCGGTGACGGGCATGCACTGCGCCGCCTGTGTGGCGCGTGTCGAGAAGGCCTTGCAGCATTGCGAAGGGGTGCGCGAAGTCGGGGTGAATCCCGCGACGGCCATGGCCCGCGTGGTTTACGATCCGCAGTGCTGTACGGCCGACGGCTTGCGGAGCGCCGTGCAGGCGGCGGGTTACGACCTGCTGACCGGCGGCGGGGACGAGGCCGCGGATGAAGCCGACCGCCGGGCCGCAGCCGATTACCGGCTGTTGCGGCGGCAGGCGCTGTTGGCCGTTGCGCTGGCGCTGCCCGTGGCTGTGCTTGGCATGTGGTTCCAGTCGGTGGGCTGGGTGCGCTGGGTGCTGTGGCTGCTCGCTTCGGTGACGCTGTTTGTCTGCGGGCGGAGCTTCTTTGTCTCGGCGTGGCGGCAGCTGCGCCACGGGGCAGCCAACATGGATACGCTCGTTGCCGTCAGCACGGGCGTGTCGTATCTCTTCAGCCTCTTTAACCTGCTCTTTCCCCGCGTGTGGGAGAGCCGCGGCATGGAGGCGCACCTCTATTTCGAGTCGGCAAGCGTCGTCATTGCCTTCGTGCTGCTGGGCCGGCTGCTCGAAGCCCGGGCCAAGGGCCGGACGACGGAGGCGCTGCGCAAGCTGATGCGCCTGCAGCCGCAGGAGGTTTCGCTCGTGGAGCCCGACGGCACAATTCGCCGGGTCCGGATCGGCGAGGTGCGCCCGGGTGACCGGCTGCTGGTGCGTCCCGGCGAGCGGATTCCCGTCGACGGCGAGGTCTGCGAGGGCAGCTCCCCGGTCGACGAGAGCCTCTTCAGCGGGGAGCCGCTCCCCGTGCTCAAGCAGCCCGGGGCGGAGCTCTTCGCCGGGACGGTCAACCTGCGCGGGGCGCTGCACATGCGGGCGACCCGCGTGGGCGACGGGACGATGCTTGCCCACATCATCCGGCAGGTGCAGGAGGCACAGGGTAGCAAGGCGCCCGTGCAGCGGCTCGTGGACCGCGTGGCTGCGGTCTTCGTCCCGGTGGTCATGACGCTGGCCGCGGTGGCATTTGTTGTGTGGTGGGCGGCCGATCCGGCCGACGGCTTCACACGCGGGGTGCTGGCACTGGTTACGGTGCTCGTCGTTGCGTGCCCCTGTGCGCTGGGGCTGGCAACCCCTACGGCCATCGTGGTGGGAATCGGCAAGGGGGCCGAGAACGGCATCCTGATCCGCAATGCCGAGAGTTTGGAGGCGGCGGCCCGCGTGGATGTCGTCGTGCTCGACAAGACCGGCACGCTCACGGAGGGGCGTCCCGAGGTGACCGACCTGATCTGGTGCGGGGACGGCGACCGCCGTGCGGCCTGCTTCAGCGCCCTGGAGCGCTGTTCGACCCATCCGCTGGCTGCGGCCGTGGCGGAGCGGCTCGGCGGACAGCCGCACCCGGAGGTGAGCGACTTTGCGGAGCGGCCCGGTGAGGGGGTCAGCGGCCGGATCGACGGCGAGACCTACCATGCCGGCAATGCGGCTCTGCTGGCGGCTGCGGGCGTGGCGGTCGATGCCAATGCCGCGGCTGCGGCCAACTGGCTCGCCGCGCAGGCGAAGAGCGTCGTCTACTTTGCCGACAGCCGGCGGGTGCTGGCCGTGGCGGGTGTTGCCGACCGGCTCAAGCGCGAGAGTCCGGCGGCGGTTCAGGCCCTCCGGGCACGCGGCATCGACGTCTGGATGGTGACGGGCGATGCGGAGGCTCCGGCGCGTGAAATAGCCCGGCAGGCGGGCATCGAGTCCTTCCGTGCGGGGGTGCTGCCGCAGGGCAAGCGGGATTTCGTGCGGCAGCTGCAGGCCGACGGACATCGCGTGGCGATGGTCGGCGATGGCATCAACGACAGCGCGGCCCTTGCGCAGGCCGACTTCAGCGTTGCCATGGGGCGGGGGAGCGACATCGCGATGGATGCGGCGATGGTGACGATCGTGGGCTCCGATCCGACGAAGATCGCCGAGGCGATCCGCCTTTCGCGGCTCACGCTGCGGACGATCCGTCAGAATCTCGTCTGGGCCTTTCTCTACAACGTGATCGCCATTCCCGTGGCGGCCGGGGTCTTCGAGCCCCTGTTCGGTTTCGGACTGAACCCGATGCTGGCGGGTCTGGCCATGGCATTGAGCAGCCTCTGTGTCGTCGGGAACAGCCTGCGTCTGAAGCGGGCCGTGCTCACGGAGCGCCCGATGCGGCGGATGGCTGCGGAGCATCCTCATACTGAACATACTGAATCTGTTTCTGAAAACAATACAACCATGAAAAAGTATCGTGTGGAAGGCATGATGTGCGACCATTGCCGCGCTCATGTGGAAAAGGCCCTCAATGCGTTGGAGGGTGTATCGGCTCATGTGACGCTCGATCCGGCGGTTGCCGTCGTCGAGTTCTCCGGCCGGGAGTATTCGTTTGCCGAGCTGCAGGAGGCTGTTGAGGCGGCAGGGTATACGCTCCGCGAGATGTAACGGCGGCGCCTGTCCGGCGGAGGAGCCCGCCCCGCCGGGGTGTTCCGTGCGTTTCTCCCCGGAACATCATGATGAAACCTCTCTGAAGGGGCTTTTCGGCGAAGTTCGGCGTAAAAGGTCCTCTTTGGGGTGTCTCTCCGGCGGAGGAGGCAACGGACGGAGCCGGACCGCATGCGTGCCCTCGGGCAGCCTGCGCGGCGGTCGGACGGACTGCGTACCGGGAAGAGTCGGACCGCGTGCCGGGAAGAGTCGGACCGCGTGCCGGGCGGCGGATGGTGCGTGGAGGGTCGGAAAAGGCGGAGCCGACGGGGATTCGGACGGCGGAAGTGTCGGGAAAAGTCTTATCTTTGTATTCCGAACACGCCGCATTCCCATGTCGAAATCCCTGCTGTGTCTGTTGCTGCTGCTGCCGAGCCTGGCGGCGGCCCAGTCCTACGACGACGAATACTATCCCTTCGCCGTGCGGGAGGAGCCGCAGCCGATGATCGTGACCGACACGACGCTCTTCTACCGCGCCGTGCAGGCCGCGGAGGATGCCTATGGCCGGATCACCGATTTCAACCTCCCGCAGGTGAGTCTGCGGCGGCGCGGGCAGGCCTTCTACGACGAGCGCATCGAACTCGACGGCATCGCCGTCTCGTGGCGCCATACGGCGGCCCTGCGGTTGCTGGGTGCCGCGGAGGAGCGTGCGGCGGGCATTGCGGCGGAGAGCGATGCCGCGGGTGCGGCGGGCGGCGTGCGCCGCTTTGTCTTCACGCCGGACGAGGCGCTCACGCCGCACTTGGCGTCGGTGCGGCTGACCGACCGCAACTACCGTGTCGGGGCGAAGGTCTCCTCGTCGCTCGACGTGGGACGCGGCTGGCGGCTGCGCCTCGCGGCCGATGCCCGCACGGGGCGCGACATGCACGTCGAAGGGGTCTTCACGAATGCCCTGACGGCGGGGTTTCACCTCTCGAAACGCTTTGCGGGCGGGGCGGAGCTGTCGCTGCTGGCCGTCGTGCCGCCCTCGGTGCGGGGCACGCGGCTGAGCTCCGTGGAGGAGGCCTTCACGCTGACGGGCGATCCGCTCTACAACCCCGCCTGGGGCTTTCAGCAGGGACGGGTGCGCAATTCGCGCGTGCGGCGCGCGTGCGTGCCGCTCGGCGTCGCCACCTGGCGCATGCCCCTTTCGGCGAAGACGTCGCTCGCCCTGACCCTCGGCGGCGAGGCGGGCCTGCGCAGGTACAGTGCATTGGGGTGGTACGACGCCCGCACACCCATGCCCGACAATTACCGCTACCTGCCCTCCTATACGGGTGACCGGGAGAGCGAGCAGGCGTGGCGCTCGCGCGATGCCCGCTACACGCAGGTGCGCTGGGACGAGCTGATCGCCCAGAACCGCCTGGCGGGCGGCGAGGCGGTCTACGCGCTCGAGGACCGGGTCGAGCGCATCGGCGACGTGCAGGCCGATGCGGCCTTCGTCACGGAGCTCGACGGGCGGCTGACGCTCCGCTACGGCGGCTGGGTGCGCCGCACGTCGACGCGCCACTACAAGCAGATGCGCGACCTGTTGGGGGCCGATTATTTGGTGGATATCGACCAGTACCTCGTCGATGACGACACCTACGGCAACCTGCTGCAGAACGACCTGCACCATCCCGACCGGCGGATCGGGCGCGGCGACCGCTTCGGCTACGACTACACCCTTGCGGTGCGCGAGGCGGGCGTGCGCCTGCATGCCGCCTACCGCTCCGACCGCCTGCGGGCCGATGCGGGCCTTGTGCTCTCGGACGGGGTGATCTTCCGCCGGGGCCACTACGAAAAGGAGCTCTTCCCCGGGGCGCAATCCTACGGTGCCTCGCGGCGGCTGCACTTCACTCCCTACACGCTTCGCGCCTCGGCCGGCTGGGCCTTCACGCCGCGGCACTACCTCTCGGTCGCGCTGCTTGCCGCCGCCCGCATGCCCGAGGCGGAGGAGCTCTTCTTCCAACCCCAGTACAACAACCGCACGGTGGACGACCCGGCGGCGGAGCAGAATTACGCCGCGGAGCTCGCGTACCGCATGACGGGCCCCGTCGTCGGGCTGCAGGTGACGGCCTATGCCACGCTGCGGCTCGATGCCATGCAGACACGGCGCTACTACGACGACATGGCGGGGCTCTACTGCGACATGTCCGTGAGCGGCATCGGGTGGCGGGCCCTCGGCGTGGAGGCTGCGGCCGACATCCGGCTGTCGTATCGCTGGAGCCTGGCGCTGGCCGCCTCGGTGCAGCACTGCGCGTATGTCCGCGACCCGCTGGTCACGGTGCTTTCGGATGTGGACAACACGGTGGTCGACATGCGGGCCGTGAGCCGCATGGGCGGCTGCGTGCCGGGCGGTGTACCCGGCGCGACGGCCTGTGCCGAGCTGGCGTACTTCGGACCGAAAGGGTGGGGGCTCCGTCTCTCGGCGGGGTATGTCGGCGGACGGTATGCCGAGCCCTCCTTCCTGCGCCGCACGGATCGCATCGCCTCCCAGGGCGGCACGTCGCCCGAACTCTTCGACGCCTTCGTGCGGCAGGAGCGGCTGGACGACGCCCTGACGCTCGGTGCCTCGCTCTTCAAGAGCTTCTATTTCGACCGTTCGCGCCTGGTCGTCGCCCTGATGCTGCGCAACCTGCTCGGCGGCGACGATATGGTCTACAGTGCCTACGAGGCGCAGCGTGTGCGCCGCATCGCGGCCGGCGACCAGACCCTCTGGCAGCCCCACGCCACGCGCCTGACCTACGCCCTGCCGCGGTCGTTCTACATTACGGTTTCATATCGGTTTTGACGGATATTATAAAAATCAGTCGGATTTTTTGGATTTCGATGCAAAATTTGTAATTTGGAAAGCCAAAAACCTTAAAACTTTCAAAACCTATGATTATCGGTATTCCCAAAGAGATCAAAAACAACGAGAATCGCGTTGCAATGACCCCGGCCGGCGTTCAGGAGATGACGCGGCGCGGTCACAAGGTGTATGTGCAGGCTACGGCCGGAGTGAACAGCGGTTTTACCGATGATGCCTACCGGGCGGTGGGTGCGGAGATCCTGCCCACGATCGAGGAGGTCTATGCGACGGCCGAGATGATTGTCAAGGTCAAGGAGCCGATCGCCCCCGAATACAAGCTCGTCCGTGCCGGACAGCTCCTCTTCACCTATTTTCACTTTGCCAGCAGCGAGCCGCTGACCCGTGCGATGATCGACAGCGGGGCCGTCTGCTGCGCCTACGAGACCGTCGAGCGGGCGGACCGTTCGCTGCCGCTGCTCACCCCGATGTCGGAGGTTGCCGGCCGCATGGCCACGCAGGAGGGGTGCTACTTCCTCGAGAAGCCGCGCGGCGGCAAGGGCGTGCTGCTGGGCGGCGTGCCGGGCGTGAAGCCGGCGCGCGTCTTCGTCATCGGCGCGGGAGTCGTCGGTACGGCGGCGGCCCGCATGGCTGCCGGACTGGGTGCCGACTTGACGATCTGCGACATCTCGCTGCCGCGCCTGACCTACCTGACCGATGTGATGCCCAGGAACGTCAAGACGCTCATGTCCTCGGAATACAACATCCGCGAGGAGCTCAAGCATGCCGATCTGGTGATCGGTTCGGTGCTGATTCCCGGCGCGAAGGCTCCGAAGCTCGTGACGCGCGACATGCTCAAGCTCATGGAGCCCGGCACGGTGATGGTCGACGTGGCCATCGACCAGGGCGGCTGCTTCGAGACGTCGCGTCCGACGACGCACGAGGATCCGGTCTATTACGTCGACGGCATTCTCCACTACTGCGTGGCCAACATCCCGGGTGCCGTGCCGCGCACCTCGACGCTGGCCCTGACGAACGCCACGCTTCCCTATGCGATCCAGCTGGCCGACAAGGGGTGGCAGCGTGCAGCGCAGGAGAATCCCGAACTGGCACTGGGCCTGAACGTCGTCGAGGGCAAGGTCGTCTACAAGCCTGTGGCCGAGGCCTGGGGGCTGGATTACGAGCCGCTGGCGCTCTGACGCCGTGCTCGTGCAACGGGGAGAGAGGGGGTCGGTCGGTTGTGCCGTCCTCCTCTCTTCGCATGCCGGCAAATAAATTTGCCGCGACGGCCGCTTTGCACTATCTTTGCAGCGTAAAACCGATGTTATGGCAGGTTCCAACTTTGTAGACTACGTGAAGATATTCGCCCGCTCGGGGCACGGCGGCGCCGGTTCGGCACACTTCCGCCGCGAGAAATTCGTGGCCTTCGGCGGTCCGGACGGCGGCGATGGCGGCAAGGGCGGCAGCATCGTGCTGCGGGGCGACCGGCAGTACTGGACGCTCATCCACCTCAAGTATCAGCGCCACCAGTTCGCCGAGGACGGCGAGAACGGCTCCGGAGCCCGCTCCTCGGGCAAGGATGCACGCGACATCGTCATCCCCGTGCCGCTGGGCACCGTGGCGCGCCGCGTCGTCGAGACCGACGAGGGCACGACGACGGAGTTCGTCGGCGAGGTGACCGAAGACGGCGAGGAGCTTGTGCTGCTGAAGGGCGGCCGGGGAGGCCTGGGCAACTGGCACTTCAAGAGCGCCACGAACCAGACGCCGCGCTATGCGCAGCCGGGCGAGGAGGGCGACGAAGGGGCCTTCATCCTCGAACTGAAGGTGCTGGCCGACGTCGGACTCGTAGGTTTCCCCAATGCCGGGAAATCGACGCTGCTCTCGGTCGTGTCGGCCGCCAAGCCCAAGATCGCCAACTACGCCTTCACGACGCTCGAGCCCAACCTGGGCATCGTCGAGGTGCGCGACCACAAGTCGTTCGTCATGGCCGACATCCCGGGCATCATCGAGGGGGCGCACGAGGGCCGCGGCCTCGGCACGCGCTTCCTGCGCCACATCGAACGCAACTCGGTGCTGCTCTTCATGATTCCGGCCGACAGCGACGACATCCGCCGCGACTACGACATCCTGCTGGGTGAGCTGACGCAGTACAACCCCGAGCTGCTTGACAAGCAGCGGTTGCTGGCCGTCACGAAGTGCGACATGCTCGACGACGAGCTCATCGCCCAGATGCGTGCGCACCTGCCCGAGGGGGTGCCCTCGCTCTTCATTTCGTCGGTCTCGGGGCTGAATATCCAGCAGCTCAAGGATATGCTCTGGGAGGCGCTGCAGCGCTGACGAACAGCGCGCCGCAGTCGGTGACGCGGAGCGTGAATTTCCCGTTGAAAAAGTCGACAATACCGCATAGCGAGCCCGTGCCCGATGGTACGGGCTCGTCGGCATAGGTGCACGTCGAGGCGGCGCGCACGGTGAACGTGTGGCCCTCGGTGTCGACGATGCGGTGCTCGGTCGTCGTGTGGCGGCCCGTTTCGGGATCGACGGCGCACCACGGGCCGCCGTCGGGAAAGCATACGCCGTCGAGGCGCACGTAGCGGTCGATGTCCGCCGTGCCGATTTCGGGAATGGTGCGCAGGCGCGGTTCGGGACGGGAGCCGTTTGCCGGCGAGACCGTCAGGTAGCGGGGCAGGTCCGCGGCGGCGATGCGTCCCGGGCCGTCGTCCGTCGGCGTCGTCCCGAGGACGAGCTTGCCGCCGTATTCGCAGAGCGTGAGCCCGTTGCAGCGCACGGTCAGTTCGTATCCGAACGGATAGCCGTAGAAGAGGTCCGTGGCATCGACGGCGAGGCTGATGCCGCCGTAGGCATCCTCGACGACGAGCGTCTTGTAGAACTCCCCGAAGCAGTCGTTGCCCGTGATGCGGCCGCGGATGCGGAGCTCTTGCCGGATCTCGGTGGCGCCGCTCCGGTCCGCGAGGGCCTTGAGCCGGGGAATGGAGACCGTCTCCCCGTCGTCCGGATCGCCGTAGCGGGGCTCCGAGGCCCGGTTGCAGGCCGCGCCGAAGAGCAGGAGCAGGCCGAAGAATCCGGCGCGCCGGAGTGCGGCGCCTGCCCGTGCGGATGGTCGGTTATTGCAGCAGGTCCTCTTCATGGCGCGGTTTGAGCAGGTAGCATCCGTCGTCGTCGCGTTGCAGGATGCCCGTGATCGACCCGGGGCCCGTCGGGACCTCGCGGTCGGCGAAGCGGGCGTAGGGACGGACATAGGTGCGGATTTCGGCCCCCGTATCGTCGCGAAAACGCTTCTCGCCGGCCCACGAGGCTTCGATGACCTGCTCGGGCGCATAGCGCAGACCGTCGATGCGGACGAGGCTTCCGCAGCGGTCGGGCGTCAACTCGGCGATGGTGAGCCGGGTGGGGAGGACTGCTTGCAGCGCGTCGTCGTGCCGCTCGACATGGGCGTCGAGCGCGGGTTTCGAGCCGATGTAGTCGGTTGTGTAGCCGCTGCCCGGAGCGGGGTCGCGGCCGACCTGCACGACACCGCGGCTGCGGCCGGCGGCCAGTCCGCGCAGACGCAGCGTGACGCGGCAGCCGACCGGGAAGTCGTTGTGCAGCTGGTCGATGCCGGCCATCACCTCCAGTCCGGCACCCGCCTCCTCGATGCAGAACGTGCGGTAGAAGTTGCCCGCCTCGTCGCTGGTCGTCACCACACCCGACAGCACGATGTCGCCCGTGATGACCGGGGTCTCTTCGACGAGTGCCTCGTTGAAGCGGGCGATGGTCGTCGTGACGGCGGCCGGCTGCGACGGGCTTCCCTTCGTGCGGAAATCCGAGTCGTAGCAGCCGCTCAGCAGCAGCGCCGCGGCACAGAGTATCGATCCCGCGTGCGACATTACGCCTCGATGCGTGAATCCTTCAGTCCGAGGAAGTAGAGGATGCCGTCGAGCCCGATCGTCGAGATCGACTGCCGGGCCGTGGCCTTGACCTTGGGCTTGGCGTGGAAGGCGATACCCAGCCCCGCGAGGTTGAGCATCGGCAGGTCGTTCGCCCCGTCGCCGACGGCCACCGACTGCGCGATGTTGATCGACTCGAACTGGCAGAGCAGCCGCAGCAGCTCGGCCTTGCGGCGTCCGTCGACGATCTCGCCGACGTAGCGGCCCGTGAGGTGCCCGTCCTCGATCTCGAGTTCGTTGGCGTAGACGTAGTCGAAGCCGTATTTCTGGCGCAGGTAGTTGCCGAAGTAGGTGAAGCCGCCCGAGAGGATCGCCGTCTTGTAGCCCACGCGCTTGAGGACGGTCATCATGCGTTCGAGCCCCTCGGTGATGGGCAGGTTGCGGGCAATGTCCTCCATGACCGAGACGTCGAGCCCCTTGAGCAGGGCGACGCGTTGCGTGAAGCTCTCGCGGAAGTCGATCTCGCCGCGCATGGCGCTGGCCGTGATCTCGCGGACCCGGTCGCCGACGCCGGCCCGTTCGGCCAGTTCGTCGATCACCTCCGTCTCGATGAGCGTCGAATCCATGTCGAAGCAGATCAGGCGGCGGCTGCGGCGATAGATGTCGTCCTTCTGGAAGGAGACGTCGAGTCCGATCTCGGAGAGGTTCATGAAGCCCTCCTGCATGGCGCTGCGGTCGGCGTCGGAGAGCGAGCCGCGCACCGAGAGCTCGATGCACGACTTGGCGGCGCGGTTGTCCTCGTTGAGGGGCATGCGGCCCGTCAGGCGCCGGATGGCGTCGATGTTCAGCCCGTGCTCGGCCACGACCTTCGTCACCTCGGCGATGTGGCGCGCCGTGACGGTGCGCCCGAGCAGCGTGATGATGTAGCGGTTCTTGCCCTGACGGGCCACCCAGTCGTTGTAGCGCTCTTCGGAGATCGGCGTGAAGCGGATCATCACCCCCAGCTCCGAGGCCTTGAAGAGCAGCTCCTTCATGATGTTGCCCGACTTGTCGGGCGTGGTCAGGATCAGGATGCCGAGCGTCAGCGACTGGTGGATGTTGGCCTGTCCGATGTCGAGGATGAAGGCGTCGTAGCGCGCGAGAATCTCCGTGAGCGACGAGGTCATGCCGGGCTTGTCTTCGCCCGAAATGTTTATCTGGATGATTTCGACGTTGTTTTGTGCCATAAGGACTGTTTTGCGGATTACTTCGTGAGAATCGTTAACAAAGTTAGTAAAGTTCCCCGTTTTTTGCTTATTTTTGCTCCACAAACTTTAGAAATTATGTGGACATTCCTTGCCGCGGAGAGCGCCGAACCGCTCATCCTGCCCGACAGCGTACAGAAGGCCAACCTCGCGAAGGCCGTCGAGAAGATCGCGACGCTCGACTACCACGAGGTCCTGCAGACGATGCTCTCGGAGGCGGTGTGGATCGTCATCAAGATCGTGATCGCACTGGCGATCTACTTCCTCGGCCGCTGGATCGTGCGCCGCGTCGTGCGGCTGATCGACGTGGCCATGGAGCGCCGCAAGGTCGACATTTCGCTGCGTTCGTTCATGCGCAATACCGTGCGCGTGGTCTTCTCGCTGATTCTGGTGCTCATCGTCGTGCAGACGCTCGGCGTGAACGTCACGTCGCTCATCGCCGTCTTCTCGGCCGCCACGCTGGCCATCGGCATGGCCCTGAGCGGCACGGCGCAGAACTTCGCCGGCGGCGTGATGATCCTCATGATGAAGCCCTACCGCGTGGGCGACTACATTTCGGCGCAGGGACAGTCCGGCACGGTGCGCGAGATCAAGCTCTTTTCGACGGTCATCACCACGAACGACAATCAGACGATCTACATCCCGAACAACGCCATCGCCACGGCCATCATCGACAACTACACGACGGCCGAGCAGCGGCGCGTCGACTGGACCGTGGGCATCTCCTACGGCGACGACGTGGATGTCGCCCGCGAGACGATCCTCGCCATGCTTGCGGCCGATGCCCGCATCCTGCGCGAGACGGCTCCGGTGGTGCGGGTGGCGGCGCTGGCCGACAGCTCGGTGAACCTCACCGTGCGCGCCTGGGTGGCGAATGCCGACTATTGGGACGTCTTCTTCGAGTACAACGAACGCTTTTACAAGGAGCTGCCGAAGGCGGGCATCAACTTCCCCTTCCCGCAGATGGACGTACACGTCAAAAACGACTAATCCTTTATAAAAACAACAGAAAGACTTATGGAATTGAGAGAAATCCTGGCCATCTCGGGCCAACCCGGACTGTATAAATACGTGGCGCAGTCGACGCGCGGCGTGATCGTGGAATCGCTGCTCGACGGGCGCCGCATGAACGCTTCGGCCTCGTCGAAGGTGAGCGCGCTCTCCGACATCTCGATGTTTACCGAGGGCGACGACATCGCGCTGGCCGACGTCTTCACGCGCATCTATGCCCACACGGGCGGCAAGCACGCCATCAGCCCCAAGGAGACGCCCGAGCACCTGAAGGAGGCCTTTGCCGAGGTGCTGCCCGAGTACGACCGCGACCGCGTGCATGTCTCGGACATCAAGAAGTGCTTTGCGTGGTACAACATCCTCGTCGACGCCGGTTTCACGGAGTTCAAGCTCCCGTCGGAGGAGGCTGCCGCCGCAGAGCCCGAAAAGGAGTAGCCGGAGGGCCGGCAGACCCGGTGCGGAGGCTTTCCGACAAACAGTCAAGCATGTCGAACCGAAAACCGCAGGGTTTTCACAACGGATGGAAATGATGGAGAAGATGAAAGTGTTGGCGCTGGTCGCTCATGACAACATGAAACGCGACCTGGCGGAGTGGGTGGACTGGAACAGCGGCAAATTGAGCCGCCACCATCTGGTTTGCACGGGTACGACGGGCAAGATGGTCGAGAAGACGCTGCGTGCCCACAAGGAGGCGCACGGCGACGAGGGGTCGGAGCCCATGCCCGAACTGCAGATCACACTGCTCAAGTCGGGCCCGCTGGGCGGAGACCAGCAGCTCGGATCGATGATTGCCGACGGCCGGATCAACGCCCTGATCTTTTTATGGGACCCCATGTCGGCACAGCCGCACGACGTCGACGTCAAGGCGTTGCTGCGCCTGGCGACGCTCTACAACGTGCCGACGGCCGTGAACCGCTCGACGGCCGATTTCCTGATCTCTTCGCCGCTGTTCGAGGACGACGACTACCGGCCCGTGGTCAAGGACTACAGGGAGTATATCGAGCGGGTGCTGAAATAGCCCCTCCTGCAGCGGGACCGAACGGGAAGGCCGCACCGGATTGTCCGGTGCGGCCTTTTGTTGTGTGTGGTTTGTCCCGACCGGCGGGATAAAACCGGTGCAGCGGGCGGGCCGGCAGGAGCCGTTGGGCAGGAGCGTGACGGCATGACGGATTGTCGGGACGGTACGGCACGTCGCGCGGGCCATGCGGGCGGACCGGCGCCCTCCGGCAATTCCCTGCCGGGGTCAGCGGCCGTTGCGGGCGCGGATGATCGCCAGCAGGCGGTCCAGCTGCCCGTCGCGGCCGGTGAGGTACTCCGCGGCGATGCACGGAACGGGAATATCGGGCTGCACGACCCCGTCGACGGCGCGCGTGCATTCGTCGATGCGGACCATCGAGACGGCACCCTGATAGAGGGCCGTCGGCATGAGGAAGCCCCCGTCGATCACCTCGCCGTACTTGAGTGCATTGTGCCGCAGCGGCTCGCCGGCCAGTTCGGCGGCGCCGTGGTACTGGAGCATGTTGACGAACGACGCGGCGATCGACCCGGTGTCGCGCCCCACGAGCACGTAGTAGCGCAGCCCTCCGACATACATCTTCGGAACGGTCGGGAACGAGCGGACGTACTCCTCCTCGGGCAGCGGCACGGTCTGTCCGAGCATCTCCTCGGTGAGAAATCCGTAATAGGGCATCGACTTCCTCGAAGCCTTGACCCATTGCCCCGTGCAGTATTCCACGACCGGTTTGTCGATGAAGATCGAGAGCAGCCGGTCGAAGTTGTGTCCGTTGCCGCCGGGGTTGCGCCTCAAATCGAGGATCACGTCGGTGATGCCCTGCCGGCGGAAGTCGAGGAGCGTGCGGTGGAGGATGCGGATCAGGCGGTTGTTGTTGGGGAAGAATTCGGGGATGGCGATGTAGCCGCAGCCCGCTTCGGGCCAGGTGCGGATGTTGCGGTCGATCTCCTCGGCGCGCGACAGCTCGAACAGCGTCCCGGCAGCCGGCATGCCGGCCGTTTCAAGGACCATCGGTCGGCCTTCGCGCAGCAGCTCGATGCGGAAGCGGTCGACGACCTGGCTGTAGAAATAGCGCCCCATGAGCGAGATCGGATGCATGTGGCGGTCGTCGTAGCTGTACTTGAGGTATTCGGCGGCCGCGACGCCGTTGATGGCCGTCACCTGGTCGCCGCGCCGGAATGCCGGGTCGAGCGAGCGGTCGACGATGAGTGTGTCGTTGATCTGCAGCAGGTTGAATCCCGGTGTGGGCAGCGTCCGCTCGATGCGCCGCTGCTCGCGGCGGGTGTAGGATTCCGCGTCGCCGATGGGTGGCAGCAAAATCCGGTAGTGGGGGTCTTCGTAATGGAGACGGTCCAGGTAGGGGCGCAGCACGTAGAAAAACTCCGAGGAGAGCAGCGAATCCTTGCCCAGCGAATCGCAGCGGGCGTCGATCTCGGCACGGATCTGCGCCATCTCGTCCTCCGTAAAGAGCGAATCGAGCCCCGGATGGTTGCTGACCTGGAAGAGCCGGCGGCCTTTGCCGATCAGCGAGCGGGGCATGTTGATGTCGATCAGGGCATAGAGTCGGTTGGGGACACGCACTTCAAAACTTTTGCCGGCCCGGCGGATGCTGTCGAGCTCCTGTCGGGTGGGGTTCGTGGGCGCTGCGGTTGGTGCCGGAGTGTCGGGAGCTGCTGTGGGCGCAGGGGAGTCGGACGTGGCGGTTGGTGCCGGAGTGTCGGACGTGGCGGTTGGTGCCGGAGTGTCGGGCGCTGCCGGAAGCAGCAGCGGAAAGAGCACTGCCGCAAGGAGCAGTGCCCGCAGTAGTGGGGTTCGGTTCATCGGTTTGAAGGTTGGTTTCTCCCTTCAAACGGTTCCGGCGTGTGGGATCGTATGCCGCCGGGCTGCTTTTTGCGGATGGACCTGGTGCAGCAGCCTGCCGCACGGGCCGCCGTGTCAGAGGTCGTGCGACAGCGGGGCGGGGACGGCACCGCTCATGTCGTAGTCGCCCCAGCGTTCGGCCACGTAGTCGAGCGTCGCGAAGAGCTCGTCGACGTCGAGCGTCGTGACCAGCTTCAGACGCGTCTCCCTGAAGTTGGGCAGCCCCTTGAAGTAGTTGGTCAGGTGGCGCCGCATCTCGAGGATGCCGACATGCTCTCCTTTGATTTCCAGAGATTTGTGCAGATGCTCGCGGGCAATGGCGACACGCTCCGTGACGGAGGGCTGCGGCAGCACCTCGCCCGTTGCGAGGTAGTGCTTGACCTCGCGGAAAATCCACGGACGCCCGTAGGTTGCACGGCCAATCATCACGCCGTCCACGCCGTAGCGGTCGAACATCGCGGCGGCCTTCGGCCCCGAGTCGACGTCGCCGTTGCCGATGATCGGAATGTGGATGGCGGGGTTGTTCTTCACCTCGCCGATGAGTGTCCAGTCGGCCTCGCCGCGGTACATCTGGGCCCGCGTGCGGCCGTGGATCGTGAGCGCCGCGATGCCGACGTCCTGCAGGCGCAGGGCGATCTCCATGATGTTCTTCGACTCGTCGTCCCAGCCCAGCCGCGTCTTGACCGTCACGGGCTTGTGCACGGCGCGGACGATCTGGCGCGTCATCTCGACCATGAGCGGCACGTCGCGCATCATGCCCGACCCGGCGCCGCGCCCGGCGATCTTCTTGACGGGGCAGCCGAAGTTGATGTCGATGATGTCGGGTCCGGCCGCCTCGGCCATGCGTGCCGCCTCGACCATCGGTTCGATCAGGTGGCCGTAGATCTGGATGCCCACGGGCCGTTCGGCGTCGTCGATCGCGAGCTTCTTGAGCGACTTGGCGGCGTCGCGGATCAGCCCGTCCGAGGAGATGAACTCCGTGTAGACGACATCCGCGCCGAAGCGCTTGCACATGTAGCGGAACGAGGGGTCCGTGACGTCCTCCATGGGCGCCAGCAGCAGGGGCTTCTCCCCGAGGTCCAGGTCGGCTATCTTCATTTTTCAGTCTTTTCCAGCGGGGTAACCAGCAGTTTGTCGATGCGGGCGCCGTCCATGTCGACGACCTCGATGCGGTAGCCGTTCCACTCGACGTGCTCGCCCGACTGCGGGATGTGGTCCAGCTGGTCGAGCACCAGTCCGCTGATCGTGTTGTAGGCCGTGGCGGAGCACTCCTCCTCGATGCCGAGGCTGGCCAGGAAGTCGTAGAAGGGGCACTGCCCGTCGATGAGCAGGCCGCCGTCGTCGCGGCGGATGATGTCGGGCTCCTCCGAGCGGTCGGGAATCTCGCCGACGAGCGCCTCGAAGATGTCCTTGAAGGTGATGATGCCGCGCGTCACGCCGAACTCGTCGCAGACGATGCCGTAGCCGAGCTGCTCGTTGCGCAACTGCTCGAGCACGTCGTAGACCTCGAATCCCTCGTGAAAGAACTTCACGGGCGCAAGGTGGTCGTGCAAGTTGAAATCCTTGTCGCCGATGTGGCTGAAGAGGTCCTTCAGGTAGACCACGCCGAGCAGCCGGTCGAGGCTGCCGTCCCCCACGGGGTAGCGGTTGTGGGGCTTCTCGTCGACGACGGCGCGGATCTGCGCCGCGCTCATCGAGATGTCGAGCCAGACCAGCTCGCTGCGGTAGGTCATGATCGACTCGACGGTGCGGTCGCCCAGCGAGAAGACGCGCCCGACGATCTTCTGCTCGACCTCCTGCACCTCGCCGTCCTCGGCCCCTTCGCGGATGATCGAGCGGATCTCCTCCTCGGTGACCTTGCTTTCGGCCTTCTTCAGCCCCAGCAGCCGCGATACGCCGGCCGTGCTGTGCGAGAGCAGCCACACGAAGGGCGAGGCCAGCCGCGAGAGCATGCCCATGGGCCGCGACATGAAGATGGCGATCTTCTCGGCGCCGCTCATGCCGATGCGCTTGGGCACCAGCTCGCCGAAGATGAGCGTCAGGTAGGTCACGACGATGACGATCGTCACCTGCGCGACGACGGTTGCCGTGCGCAGCGGAATGCCCAGCGAGGAGAGCCGCGCGCCGAACGATGCGGCGAGCGTGTCACCCGAGTAGATACCCGTGAGGATGCCGATCAGGGTGATGCCGATCTGGATGGTCGAGAGAAACTTGTCGGGGTCCTGGATGAGCTGCTGGGCCCGCCGTGCCCCGGTGTTGCCCTGGCGGGCGAGCATCTCGAGGTTCGAGCGGCGCGCCGAGATCAGCGCGATCTCGGACATGGCGAAGAGCCCGTTGAGCAGGATCAGCAGCAGGATGATGACTATTTCCATGGATGTTGCGTTTCGGTATATTCAGCGCGAAGATAGCGAAAAATCCCGATAATCCCGTGAGTGTGTTGATTATTCGCCGAAAAACGCTAAATTTGCACGCAAAATCCATTCAAGACATGACAAATACGGAGACCTTTATTTCGGATGCGGTCCGCCGGTCGGTGGAGGCGCTCTACGGCACGCTGGACGGCGAGCAGTTGCAGATTCAGAAGACCCGCAGGGAGTTCGAGGGCGACTACACCCTCGTGACCTTCCCGCTGCTGCGACGAAGCCGCAAGTCCCCCGAGGCCACGGCGACCGAGATCGGCGAATACATGACGGCCCACGTGCCCGAGATCAAGTCCTTCAACGTGATAAAAGGCTTTCTGAACCTCTCGCTCGACGCCTCGTTCTGGGGTGCGCGCTTCGCGGAGATCGTCGCCGACGAGGCTTTCGGGCAGGCGCCGGCAACGGGCCGCACGGTGATGATCGAGTACTCGTCGCCGAACACGAACAAGCCGCTGCACCTGGGCCACATCCGCAACAACCTGCTGGGATACTCCGTGGCGCAGATTCTTGCGGCGAACGGCCACACGGTCATCAAGGCCAACCTGGTGAACGACCGCGGCATCCACATCTGCAAGTCGATGCTGGCGTGGAAGCTCTACGGCAACGGCGAGACCCCCGAGTCGACGGGCATGAAGGGCGACCACCTCGTGGGCAAGTACTACGTCGAGTTCGACAAGCACTACAAGGCGCAGATCAAGGAGCTCGAGGCGCAGGGCATGAGCGAGGAGAAGGCCAAGAAGCAGGCCCCGATCATGCGCGAGGCGCAGGAGATGCTGCGCAAGTGGGAGGCGAAGGACCCCGAGGTCTACGCCCTCTGGGAGACGATGAACGGCTGGGTCTACGAGGGCTTCGACGTGACGTACAAGGCGCTGGGCGTCGATTTCGACAAGGTATATTACGAGTCGCAGACCTACCTGCTGGGCAAGTCGCTCGTCGAGGAGGGGCTCCGCAAGGGGGTCTTCTACCGCCGCGACGACAACTCGGTGTGGATCGACCTCCAGGGCGACGGGCTCGATGAGAAACTGCTGCTGCGCGGCGACGGCACGTCGGTCTACATGACGCAGGACCTCGGCACGGCCTACCGCCGCTTCGAGGACAACAAGCTCGACGACATGATCTACGTCGTGGGCAACGAGCAGAACTACCACTTCCAGGTGCTGAAGCTCGTGCTCAAGAAGCTGGGCTACGCCGAGTGGAGCGACCACATCACGCACCTCTCCTACGGCATGGTCGAGCTGCCCGAGGGCAAGATGAAGTCGCGCGAGGGCACGGTGGTCGATGCCGACGACCTGATTGCCGACATGGTTGCGACGGCCCGCGAGATGTCCGCCGAGCTGGGCAAGCTGGACGGATGCAGCGAGGAGGAGGCCTCGGCCGTCTCGACGATGGTGGGCCTCGGTGCGCTGAAGTACTTTATCCTGAAGGTCGATCCCAAGAAGACGATGCTCTTCGATCCGCGCGAGTCGATCGACTTCAACGGCAACACGGGCCCCTTCATCCAGTATACGCACGCGCGCATCCGCTCGATTCTGCGCAAGGCCGCCGAGGCCGGCATCGCCCCGGCTGCGGGCTACGACGCCGCGACGCCGCTGCTTCCGGAGGAGATCGAGCTGATCCGGCTGCTGACCGAATACCCGGCGACGGTGAAGGCCGCGGGCGACAACTTCGCCCCGTCGATCATCGGCGCCTATGTCTACGAGCTGGCCAAGCAGTTCAACGCCTATTACCACGACCATTCGATCCTGCGCGAGGAGAACGCCGCCGTGCGGGCGCTGCGCCTGCAGCTGGCCGCACAGGTCGCCCGCATCATCAAGCGCGGCATGCGCCTGCTGGGCATCGACGTTCCCGAGCGGATGTAACCTCCGCCGGAATACACTGCGAGGCCGCCCCGATTGTCGGGGCGGCCTCTTTTTGCAAGCGTGGTACGAACTTTGCGAGAGTGGGAGACAAACATTCAACCAACACTTTTTAGCGTGAAAACTATCGTAACAACTCTTGCTCTCGCATTGTGTGCCGCCACCGGGGTGACGGCACAGATGAAAAGTGCGGCGCCGGCTCCCGGTGCCGATTCCGTCCTGCTGTCGAAGACGACCGACGGCGATTACATCGTGCGCCGGTACCTGGTCCGCAGCTCCGGCGATGCCGACTTTACGATGCACTACCGGATCAGCCTGGCGACGCTCGACACGTCGCTCGGCGGCAATCCGAAGCAGTTGGGCGACCTGAACGCCTTTTTGAGCGGACTGGTCGGCGACACGCTCCGCAAGGTGCAGTCGGTCGCCATCACGGGCTATTCGTCGCCCGACGGCCCCGTGCAGCTCAACGAGAAGCTGGCGGCGCAGCGCGCCCAGGATTTCAAGGCCTACGCCGACAGCAAGTACGGCCTGTCGAAGAGGTATACGGTCCGGGTCAACTCCGTGGCCGAGGACTGGAAGATGTGCCGCACGCTGGTGGCCCAGTCGCAGATCCCCGACCGCACGGCCGTGCTGCAGATCATCGACGGCGCGCATACTCCCGAGCAGAAGGAGCTGGCGCTCGAGAAGCTGCCTGCGGCATGGAACTACATGAAGGCCAACATCCTGCCGCCGCTGCGGCGTGTCGAGGTGATGATCGCCTATGCCGACGGCAACATCGTCGAGCAGCGCACGCTGAAGCCGAAACCGGCTCCCGCTCCTGCTCCCGCCCCGGCTCCCGAGTCGTATGAGGTGGTCGACGAGACCATTACGGGCGTGATCGTCGAGATGCCCGAGTCGAAGAAGGAGATGCGCGAGGAGCACCGCACCGCGGCCCGTGAGGCGAAGCAGGATGCCACGATGACCCGGCGCGAGGCGCGTGAGGCGGCCCGGATCGCGAAGCGCGACGCCCGCGAGGCGAAGAAGATCGAGCGGCGGAGTGCCCGTGCGGCCGAGAAAATGGCCAAGAAGGAGGCCAAGGCTGCCAAGAAGGCTGCCAAGGCAATGCAGAAGAACGAGAAGGACCTCGAAAAGATGTAGCCTTGCGGCCTTGCGCACAGCCGCTCCGGCTTTGCGTACCGCCGCTCCGGCTTTGCGTACCGCCGCCCCGACCTTGCGTGCCGCCGCCCCGGCCTTGCGCACAGCCGCTCCGGCTTTGCGTGCCGCCGCTTCGGACCGACGGCAGGGAGCCGGCGCCGCAGAGAGCCGTCGCAGATGAAGAAAGGGCCCTCCGCTGATGCGGAAGGCCCTTTTTCGTGGCGTTGTGCCGGGGCGGGGATACCTCGTATAGGCTGCCGCCCCTGCTTGACGGGCCGCAGCCGTGTCAGGCACGGACGAAGCTCTTGTCGGCCCACTTCATGCCGTACCAGCGGCGGATGAAGATGACGCCGCGGATGTTCTCGTCGAGCGTGAAGGCTGCCCACATGCCGCAGAGCGCCAGCCCCCAGTGTACGCCGAAGAGGTAGCCGACCCCCACGGCGATGCTCCACATGACGACGAGCCCCACGTAGAAGGGGTAGTTGACGTCGCCGACGGCCCGCAGGGCGTTCGTGGCGAAGATGTTGATCGGGCGCCCGATCTCCAGCACGACGTCGATCATCAGCACGAGCGTGCCCATGTGGATGATGTGTTCGTTCTGCGTGAGGAAGCCGAGGATCGTCGGGCCCGCCAGGGCGATCGTCGTCGAGAGCAGCAGCGTGATGCTGACGGCCCGTTTCATGACGTACTTGCCCAGGATGAAGGCCGCGTGGGGCCGCTGCTGCCCGACCAGGTGGCCGATGCAGATGGCGCCGCCCTGCGCGATGGCGATGCAGAAGAGGTAGGCGAACATGATGATGTTGACGCAGTAGGTGCGCGCGGCCAGCGCCTCGGCTCCCATCATGTTGATGAAGAAGGTGATGACCACCTGTGAGGAGCTGTACGAGAGCTGCTCGCCGGCCGAGGGGAGGCCTACCTTGAGCAGGTTGCGCAGCTCCTGCACGGGGAAGGGGCGGAACCAGGCGAGCGGGAAGCGGCGGATGTGCTTGCGCAGCAGGATGATGAAGAGCAGCACCATGGCCACGCCGCGGCTGAAGGCCGTCGAGATGGCTGCACCCTCGACGCCGAGTTCGGGCATGCCCAGCTTGCCGAAGATGAGCGAGTAGTTGCCGATGATGTTGAGGATGTTGACCACGACGGTCACCAGCATCGGGTAGATGGCCTTGTCGGCGCTGCGCAGCGCCGCCGAGAGGGTCATCGAGATGGCTTGGAAGAAGGCGAAGGCCCCGACGATGCGCATGTAGTCGACGCCGTCGGCCAGCAGCTCCGGTCCGAGGCCCATCCAGCGCAGGATCGTGTGGCAGCCGAAGTAGAGCAGGGCGCTCACGGCCAGTCCGACGACGAGGTTGACCATGAGGGAGATGCCCACGACCTGCGTCACCTTCTTGTCGAGCCGTGCGCCGATGTACTGCGAGCAGAGCACCGAGGTGCCCAGGTTGATGACCTCGAAGACGAGGAACGTGAGCATGATGATCTGGTTGACGACGCCGACGGCGGCGACGCTGTTGTCCGAGTGGCGGCTCAGCATGACCGTGTCGACGGCGCCGAGCATCATGATGAGCAGCGTTTCGACGAAGATCGGGGCGGCGAGCCGCAGCAGCTGCTGTTTGAGTGGAGACGGCCGTTTGCGGCTCCGTGTGAAGATCCGATTGAACATGTAACCCAATTTTCCTAACCGGGCGCAAAAATAATAAATATCGTGCGAATTTGTCAATCCGAAACCTTTTATTATCTTTGCGGAAGTGTGTGAAAACGGCGCGGCCCTGGCCGCGGCATGCGGGCGAAAGGCATGCGACAGCAGGGTAGTGCGACGTACAATATGCTGACAAACATAAACTTATAAAACAAAAGGAATATGGCAAATCTGAGACAGCTCAAGAAAGAGATCGACTACATCCTCGAGGAGGTGGTTTTCGACTGCGATATGGCGATGTGCTTCCAGCCCTCGAAGGAGAAGGAGATCTTCGAGGTGATGCAGGAGGCCGTTGCTGTGCGCAACAACCTCTATGCCAAGGCAATGAATCCGGCCGAGCCGCACAACCGCTCGCTCGTGCGCAAGCACTACGCCGCGCTGCGCGCCGAGATGAACGACGCCTTCGGCGCACTGTTCGAGAAGTTGAGCGCGATCAACGGCAAGAAGTAGGGTAGCGCGGGCCTGCGGTGCGACGTCCGTCCCGTCGCCAACCACATAACCGGAAAGCAGACGCACGCAATGGGGGAGTGCCCTCCGTTGCGTGCGTTTTTTTGTGCCTTGTCGTGTCGGTTCCATGGCGGAGCGTCGTTTGCCTGCGCCAGAGCCGCCCGCGACGGACGGCTATTCGTGGCTCGGGCAGCCGTCGCCCGGATGGTGTTCGAGCACCGTGTGGGGAACGGGACCGTGCGAGAGAAGCTGGATGGGGCAGTCGTAGTTGCGCAGCTGCTCATCAGTGAGGAGGTTCGAGTGGTGCCGGTGCACGTGGCGGTTGACGCAGACGATCTCCTTCACGACACTCGTGATCGTGCCCAGGTCGTGCGAGACCATCACGATGGCCATGCGGCGGTTCAGCTCGCGCAGCGTCTGGTAGAGCTCCTTCTCGAAGCGGTTGTCCACGAAGTTCGTCGGTTCGTCGAGAATCAGCAGCCGCGGCTCCGCAATCACGGCGCGGCACAGCAGCGCCCGCTGCATCTGTCCGCCCGACACCTCGCCGATGGGGTGGTGCGCAGCGTCGGCAAGCCCCGACATTTCGAGCAGATGCAGCGCCTTGTCGCGGTCCCTGCGCGTGTAGCGCGAGCGGAAGCCGCGCTGGCCCTGCAGGCCCGAGAGCACCACCTCGAGCAGCGAGATCGGAAAGGCCCGGTCGAAGTCCGAAATCTGCGGCATGTAGCCGATCAGGCGCTCCTTGCCGCGGAAAAGCTCCGGGGCGTAATCGATGCGCCCGCTGTGGGGCACGGTGCCCAGAATGGCCCGCACGAGCGTGGTCTTGCCGCCGCCGTTGGGACCGATGACTCCGAGAAAATCCTCCGCGCCGATCTCCAGATCGACGTGTTGCAGCGCCTCGTACCCGTCGTAGGCGACGCCGACATCATGCAGGGTGACGAGATTCATTGGGCGACGATCAGATCGGTCAGCGAATCGATGTTGGCGATGACATCCTCCTTCAGCGGGTCGATCGCCACGCTCTGCGCCTCGATGTCGCGGGCGATCACCTCGACGGCCGAAGCGGGAAACTGGCTCTGGTAGAAGATGCGGCGGACGCCGTCGCGGCGCGCCTGCTCGATGAGGCGGGCGAGTGCCCGGGCCGACGGCTCCTTGCCGTCGTCCTCGATGGCCACCTGTTGCAGCCCGTAGTCGCGGGCGTAGTAGGTGAGGGCGGGGTGGTAGATGATGAAGTAGCGGACGCCGCTGGCGGCAATCTTCCCGGCCGTGCGGGCATCGAGCGCCGCCAGTTGCTCCTGCAACCGGGCGTGGTTCTCCGTATACTTCACCGAGTCGGGCCACAGGGCATGGATGGCCTCGTAGGCGTTGGCGGCCATGTGTTGCAGCGCCCGCGGCGAGGTCCAGATGTGGGGATCGATGCCGTGGGCATGGCTGTGTCCGTGTGCCTGCGGGGCCGGCGTGGCGGCGTGGCGGCCTGCGAGTTGTCGCTCCCCGGGCATGGCGGCGGCGTGGCTGCCGGCTGTCTGTTGTTCTTCGGGCGTGGCGGCGGTGCCGGCTGTCTGTTGCTCTTCGGACATGGCGGCAGCGTGCGGCTCGTCGGCCCGGGCCACTTTGCCGTGGGCGTGCGAGCAGCTGCCGGCGATCAGGTCGATGCCGCGACTTAAGTCGACGACCTTCTCCTGTGCTTCAAGCTTGCCCAGCAACGTGGTTTCGAAGTCGATTAGCCCGACGTTGAAAATCAGCCGCGCGCGGTTCAGATCGACATACTGGCGCGGTGTAGGCTCGAAAGTCTCGGGACTGGCGCCTGCGGGTACGAGCACGCGCACGTCGAAGTCGTCGCCGACGATGCCGCCGACAAGGCTCTTCAGCGGCAGAATCGAGACGTAGAGTGTGTTGCTGTCTGTTTTCGGGGCTTCGGTGCAGCCGACAAGCAGGAGAATTGCAGCAAATGTAGTCAGAAACTTTTTCATGCTTCGGGCATTTTGGCCGTAAAGATACAAAAAATTCCCTGCTGCTTTTCCTCTTTCCCGTTTTACCCCGTTAATCGGCTTTTTATCGGTAATTGAGTGGGGTTGTCTGCGCCTGTTTACCTCTTTTCTACTCTCCCGCCTTGTGCGGAGCTGACAGCATGCAGCATCAGCCAGGGCTCTGCGAACAGGTTGATAATCGTGTGTGCCGTGATAGCGGGTAGCACATTGCGATCCCCGACAACGTAAACAAGAGCCAGTAGAAAGCCCAAAATCATCGTGGATATTGCTGAACCTGTCCCAATGCGATGATTCCCGCTGAACAAACCCCATGAGAAATGAACTATACCGAATGTAATTCCGGATATTGCGATTTGCAGTGCGGTATCGAATCCGTTGTTATCAAGCCATTCCATTAGTAATTTTCGAAAAACGGTTTCCTCCACGATACTGCCTGTGATTGCTGCGTATACGGCTATCCATTTGAGTGAACTTCTGAAGCGGAAAAGGTTATTGCGTACCGACGGTATCATTCGTGCGGTGTAGATAATATAGCCGATGGCAGTGGCTACCGCCAGAAGCCAGGCATAAGGAATATTGAGTGCCGTGTGGTTGATTCCTATGTATCTGATAAAGCCGACCGGATTATTGATACCCCAAAGAAGTATAAAAAAGGTCATGAATATCGATATTCCGATTAATATCATGCCTGTTAGTCTCTTTGTTTTTTGTTCATTTATGTCCTTCATTTTCGTCCTGTTTTGTGTTATGCATATGTACTGATTATTTCGGGTATTTGCAAATATAAATAAGTTTATGATGTAAACCAAATATTCAGGGCCATTATTATCGAAATATAGGATATCTTGTTTCCTTGATATAATTTAACATAATGTAAATATTATTGCATACCTTTGTGAACAGACAGACCAACAAGGCTCTACAAAAATACTGCACTCAAGTATCGTAAAATAAGATAGGTAACATATGTATATTTCACTCAAAAACAGATAATTGCAATGCTCTCGGATCGTCAGAAATCGGTACTTTTCAAAACAAGAATCGTATCCAAACCGCGCTACGTGCGGGTCCCTTTACAGATGTATAACGGAGTGCGCGAACTCAAAACCGATGTATATTTCCCACGCCTGCTCCAGCAGTACCAACAAAATATTGAACTGATGCAACGCCTCTTGCCCGATGAACGGATTTGCCACCTGCGGGCCGATGTGCACGGCATAAAGGATTGGCAACGCACCTACGAACGATTCACGTGCGTATTTCGCTCCCTCAACGCCTCGCGGATCATCCGCCGCATGCATATCACCGGGTTTCGGATCGTCGACATCGTGGGCGCCGAAAAACCCTACGTGATGCGGAGCGCATTCTGCGTGGCTGCACCTGATTTCCCGATCGGCACGAGGCCTCTGCTTTTTCAAGAACAGGTAGCATTGCGTCCCTGTCAGCAACCCGTAAAGACGGTTGGTCCGTAAGTCGATTTTACAAACACCCGCTAATTCCGGATCGTGGTTGTTTCAGGGCGGGCAATTCGGGCGGTTTCCTGCAAAGACTTCCTGAATTTCCGGATGGTATTTCATTCCGGACGACAGCTTCGTCAATAGTGTTTTTGAACCATTCCGGGTTGCGAGTGTACGGGCGGCGATTCGTAAAATGCCCTGAATTTTTCCGGATTGCGCGTGGAATCCTGGTCTGTCACCGGGTCGAGATATGCCGTATTTCGTGCTTGCAGGGGGCTGGAATCCCTATTTTGAACGCTGACCCTCCGTTTTTATCCCTTTCGAGATTGCGATATTTTGCGCGATACGGCCTCCCGGTCGGAATTATCGCGACGTCGGCGTGTAACTTTCAAACGTGTTGTCGGTATAGAGGACGATGACGCGCTTGACCGCCTTGTCGTGTGCGGATCCTCCGTCCGGCATACCCGCCCCGGGAGTCCCGGATGCTCCGGCGGCGAACAGGCTGCCCGAAGCGGTCGGGGTGGAGCCACTATTGACCGGTTGACCGAAGAGCGAAGGATTCCCGGCGGCAGCGTGTGGACTCGCGACGTGAGCCGCCGAAGACGACGCTCCGTTCTGCGCTCCCGGGACTCTTTGCTGGAGACCGGCCGTTCCGATGCCGGCCCGCCCGGCTGTCGCCCCCGGATTTTGCCCGAAAGAGGTGGCCCCGGAGGGTGCGGTCGCTCCGTCGCGCTCGTACTGGGCGGAGTCGAGCAGCAGCCAGTCGGGGTTGAGTTTCGGGAAGGCGCGGAGAATTTTTTGCAGAAATTCGATTCCCGGTTTGTTGCGTCCCTTGAGGATATGGGAGATGCTCGCCGGATTGACATCGAGTCGTTCGGCCAGCTGCCCGGGCCGCAGATTCTCCCGGTCGAGCAATTCCTGCAATTTTTCCTTCATCGACGGAATTTTTTACAAATATAAAGAGTTTTCTTTTGTAAAGCAAGAAAAATCTACATTTGTAAAATGTTAATGGATGTGGATAATGTTTACATCTGTAAATAACAAAATATGGTTAAAATTCTGCCAGCTGAATCATGTTTAGCGTTACTTGATATCGCAACTTATTTATGCTGATATTTCATACATTTAGCACATTATATATGTCTGAAATACCTCCGCAGGGACTTCGCATCCTCCGCAAGGGTGCATTGTTTAAGTTTTACTTTATATAAATCTTGTAAATGCTGGTATTCTGTTGTTTATGTCTGTATGTTTAATCTTTTGATTTCAGCGAAATACTCTTTTGCGAGGCTCAAATTGTGTCGAGGGTGATAATTTACAAAAGTAACTATTAATACTTGTGTTGTCAAATCACCCTTTACAAATGTAATTACAAATGGAAATTCGGGTGGATTTTCGTTGTTTACATCTGTAAACTGCTACCCTATTTCGACAAAAATTCGGCGATTTTTTGCTTTTCCGAACCAGTTATCGACATTTTTTCATGTTTATTCGGATTGGCGATACATTATGTTAAATAAAGAGGAGCCGGGTAGTGTTGATAACTCACTACCCGGCTGATTATGTGCGCAATGCAGATTTGTAAACAGAGCGCTATCTGGTCAGTTTATCGGCGATTTCGCGGAACTCTTCCGGCGTCAAATGGAGCTTTTCGCGGTGGAAATCGACATCGTTTTCGCTCTGGATGGGGATCAGATGGATGTGTGCATGGGGTACTTCCATGCCCAGCACGACGACCGCTACCCTTGCGCACGCTATTTCGCGCTTGATTTTCGTCGCCACCTTCTTGGCAAAGAGGATCATGCCCGCCAGCGTCTCGTCGTCGAGGTCGAAGAGGTAGTCCACCTCCTTTTTCGGCACGACGAGCGTATGGCCCTTCGTCAGCGGATTGATGTCGAGAAATGCGTAGTAGTTGTCGTCTTCGGCGACCTTGTAGGAGGGAATCTCCCCCGCAATGATGCGTGAAAAAATGGATGCCATGGTTATGCTCTTTTTATGGTGTTTCTGTTCGGCTTCAGAGTGGCTGTTTTCCGGCCAACTGCCGTTTGATGTTGATCCTGCCGATGAGCAGGGTGACGAGCGGTGCGAGCATGCAGATCAGTAAGCCCCGGTTGAACGGCTCAGCGGAGCAGTACAGGACAATCGCACCGGCGAGCGCCGCGACGCTGTAGCAGCACAGAAATACGTTGATCCGTTTAAGTTGTCGCCGCAGCTTCTCGGGCGCATGGGCGCTTGCACGCCATTGTGCCTCCTGCGGTGTGGGCGTATGGTCCGGGTTCTCCACGGTCGTGTCGGTCGGTTCAATCGTATCGCTCCTCGAATTTGGGTTTCATGATCTCGGAATAGAGCACGGCACGGCGCAGGTCGAACTCCTCGCGTATCTCGGTTGCAAGGTCCGGTGCGATCGTTCCGTTTTCGTGCGCCTCCTTGACTGATTGCACGACGTTGCCGACGCCGTTGTGGCGCGCTGCAATCGAGGCGAGCAGCTGCCGTTTTTTGGACATCAACTCCCCTTCGGTCATGGGCCTTCCCGTCTGTTTCCTGCCCGGAGCAGCGGCGGGTGTCGCTGGGGCCGTGTCGGGTATTTCGGAGGTCGATCGGAAGGTCGGCTGCGGTGTCGGTTCGATCGCTTTGCCGGCATCTTGCCGGGGCGAGGTGTGGGCGGCATCGGTAGTCCGGGCCGTTTCCGGTGTCCGGGCTTGCCGGGCGGGCGCTGCCGGCACAACGGGCCACGGCGTGGGACGTCCCGTCGCCTCGTCGGCTACGGACTGCGGCGCGTCCCACGAGGGCCACGCTTCGCGTCCGGTCACCTCCCCCTGGAGCTCCTTGGCGCGTTTTGCCACCTCCCGGGCCCGTTTGCGGGCCTTGGAGTTGGAACTGAATACCAGGGCTCCGACGGCGACCAGCAGCCAGATGATTGATCCGAAATCCTCCATAACGTCAGTTCATGGTTCGTTTGACACTCTCGATGCCCTTGATGCCGCGCAGCCGGTCCATGACGGCGTAGAGGCTCTCCGCGTCCTTGACGTAGAGGCTGATGCTGCCCTCGAAGATGCCGTCGTGGCTGTGGATGTTGATCTCGCGGATGTTGATGCTGAAGTCGCCGCTGACGACCTTCGCCAGATCGAGCAGGATGCCCATGCGGTCGATGCCGCGCAGCTCGACCGTGACCAGATACGACATGGCCTTGTGCTGCGACCATTTGATCTCCTCCTTGACGATGTTGCGGCCGAACTGTGCCGCCAGACGGTTCAGCTCGTCGCACGTAGCCTTGTGGACGATGATGTTGCCCGTCGCCGGATCGCGGTACCCCACGACCTTGTCGCCCGGAATGGGCTTGCAGCATTCGGCCATCACGAACTGCGGCTCCCCCTGCTCGGCGGCGGCCGTGCCGTCGGGTGCGGTGTCGCTGTCGGCCGTCTCGTCACCCTCGTCCTTCTCCTTCTTCGGGATGAAGAGGGTCCAGAACTTCAGTATCTTGCTCTTGGAGTTGATCTTCAGCACCTTTTCCAGATCGTCCAGCGAGACGATGCCGGCGCCGATCTTGCTGTAGAGCTCCTCCTTGTTGCTGCATTCGTAGATGGGGATGATCTTGCGCAGGACGCGGCCGCTGAGGTTGATGTTCAGCGACTTCATCTTCTCCTCGAGCATCTGCATGCCCCGTTCGATGTTGTTCTGCCGCTCGCGCTTGAGGAAGCTCTTGATTGCCGTCTTGGCTTTTGCCGTGGTGACGATGTCGAGCCATTCGGGCTTGGGCCGTGCATTGTCGGCCGTGATGATCTCGATCTGGTCGCCGCTGTTGATCTGCGTGGTGATCGGTTCGAGCTTGTGGTTGATCTTCGCGCTGATGGCGTTGTTGCCGATCTTCGAGTGGATGTCGTAGGCGAAGTCGAGGGCCGTGGCGCCGTAGGGCATCTTGCGAGCTTCTCCCTTGGGCGTAAATACCACGATTTCCGATGTATAGAGCGACAACTTGAAGTTGTCCAGGAAGTCCACGGCGTTCTCCGTCGGGCTGTTCAGCGCCGCGCGGATCTGCTTGAGCCACTTGTCGAATTCGTCCTCGTCCTGCGAGATCGTCGCATGCTTGTACTTCCAGTGTGCGGCGAATCCCCGTTCGGCGATCTCCTCCATGCGCTGCGTGCGGATCTGCACTTCGACCCACACGCCGTCGGGTCCCATGACCGTTGCGTGCAGCGCCTCGTATCCGTTGGCCTTGGGCATCGAGATCCAGTCGCGCAGCCGGTCGGGCTTGGGGGTGTAGATGTCGGTGATCGTCGAGTAGATCTGCCAGCACTGGGTCTTTTCCGACGGGAACGGCAGCGGCTTGAAGACGATGCGGATGGCAAACAGGTCGTATATCTCCTCGAAGGGTATCTGCTTGCGCTGCATCTTGCTCCAGATCGAGTAGACGCTCTTCACGCGGCCCGAAATCTCGTAGTTGAAGTTGTCGCGGTTGAGCGCCGCGATGATCGGGGCGTTGAACTTGTCGATGAACTCCCGGCGCGAGGCTTCGCTCTCCTGGAGTTTTTTGGTGATCTCCTCGTACTGCTGCGGGAAGCGGTACTTCATGCAGAGGTCCTCCAGCTCGCTCTTGATCGAGTAGAGCCCCAGCCGGTAGGCCAGCGGTGCGAAGAGGTAGATCGTCTCGCCCGTGATCTTGATCTGCTTGTTCATGGGCATGGAGCCCAGCGTGCGCATGTTGTGCAGGCGGTCGGCGATCTTGATGAGGATGACGCGCACGTCGTCCGAAAGCGTGAGGAGCACCTTGCGGAAATATTCGGCCTGCTCGGAGGTGTCGGCGTTGAAGACGCCCGACATCTTCGTCAGTCCGTCGACCATCGAGGCGATCTTCGGTCCGAAGATGCGCTCCATGTCCTCGACCGTGTACTCCGTGTCCTCGACGACGTCGTGCAGCAGGGCCGCGACGACCGATTTCACGCCGAGGCCGATCTCCTCGATGACGATCTTGGCTACTGCAATGGGATGCAGGAGGTAGGGCTCGCCGGAGCGGCGCCTTACCCCCTCGTGTGCCTCCTTGGCAAGGAAAAATGCCCGTTTGATGAAATTCCAGTCTTCGTCGTTCTTGCAGATCTTCGTGCAAGAGAGCAGCAGATCATCCCATTTTTCCTTGATGAGGGCCTCATCCTCGGCAGTATATCCCATACACGTTGTTGCGTTATGCTTCTTTCGGTTGTTTCATCGCTTCGCGCACCTTCGCTTCGATCTCGGCGGCGAGCGCCTCGTCCTTCTTGAGCAGCTCCTTGACCGCGTCGCGTCCCTGACCGATCTTGCGGTCGCCGTAGGAGAACCACGATCCGGCCTTCTTGAGAATGCCGTAGTCGACGCCCAGGTCGATGATCTCGCCGATCTTCGAGATGCCCTCGCCGAACATGATGTCGAATTCGGCCCGCTTGAACGGGGGTGCCACCTTGTTCTTCACGACCTTGACGCGCGTGCGGGTTCCGAGCTGTTCCTCGCCGTCCTTGATGACCGACACGCGGCGGATGTCGATGCGCACCGAGGCGTAGAACTTCAGGGCGTTGCCGCCGGTCGTCGTCTCGGGGTTGCCGTAGACCACGCCGATCTTGTCGCGTAGCTGGTTGATGAAGATGCAGACGGTCTTGGTCTTCGAGATGCTCGACGTGAGCTTGCGCAGGGCCTGCGACATGAGGCGCGCCTGGAGACCCATCTTCGAGTCGCCCATCTCGCCTTCGATCTCGGCCTTGGGCGTGAGGGCCGCCACCGAGTCGATGACGATGATGTCGATGGCGCTCGAGCGGATCAGCGAGTCGGCGATTTCGAGCGCCTGTTCGCCGTTGTCGGGCTGCGAGATGAGCAGGTTGTCGACGTCGACACCCAGTTTCTGGGCGTAGAAGCTGTCGAAGGCGTGCTCGGCGTCGATGAAGGCCGCAATGCCGCCGGCCTTCTGCGCCTCGGCGATGGCGTGGATCGCCAGCGTCGTCTTACCCGACGATTCGGGGCCGAAGATCTCGATGACGCGGCCCTTGGGATAGCCGCCGACGCCGAGCGCCATGTCGAGGGTGATCGAGCCGGTCGGGATGACCGGAATGTCGTTGACCTCCGTGCTGTTCATCCGCATGATCGACCCCTTGCCGAAGTCCTTTTCTATCTTTTCCATCACCGCGTTCAAGACCTTGAGCTTGTCCGGGTTTACCTGTGCTTTTTCTGCCATTTCGTTGTGTTGCTTTTTATTGCGTTTCGCGTTTGTTTGTTTCGTTTTGTGTTCGGGCGGCCGGAACAGCCCTTCTGTTTTCGGCGGCCGGGCCCGCTGCCCGGTTCCCCGGTTGCCGGACTACCCTTCCGCTTTTCCGAGGCCGGAGCAGCCCTTTTGTTTTCGGCGGCCGGGTCCGCTGCCCGGTTTCCCGGTTGTCGACCTACCCTTCCGCTTTCCGGGCGGCCGGAGCAGCCCTTCTGTTTTCCGCGGCCGGGTCCGCTGCCCGGTTTCCCGGTTGTCGAACTACCCTTCCGCTTTTCGGCGGGCGGAGCCGTCTTTCCCGCTTTGGCGGCCGGGTTGTCCGGAACCTGCGTCTACCCCCTTCCTCTCTCCGAAGGGTATTTGTGGCTACTCCCTTCCTTTCTCCGAAAGCTATTTGCGGCCCCGGATCTGGTCCAGCGCCTTTTGCCGGGGCGTGCGTTTGTCGGCCCGGGCATCGCGCGGCAGCGGAAAACTGAGCGCCCGGGCATCGAGCGCCCGGTCCGGATAGGGGCTCCACGAACGGTCCGTGTTGTTTCCCAGCGTGATGCGCAGCCGCTCGGTGACGATCTGCGGATCGCGCGGACGGTCCGTTTCCTCGGCCGCGAGTGTCGCCTTCTCCGCCTCCTGCTGCATGCGTTCGTGCAGCGCGCGGCGGGCCCGTGCGATCGGGTCGACCTCGACCTGCAGCCACCGCGTATCGGTCCATGCGGGCAGGGCCGTTTCAAAGTAGAGCCGCAGCGCCTCGTGGGCCTTGGCCGAGATCCGCCCCGGCTCGATGCGCCGGATGCCGTCCGTCTCCTGCCCCCGGAGTTGCAGGACCGGGAGAAGCGACAGACACCCTGTCACGAGGAGTATGGCGGCGCGGCGGTTCATCGTCTCATTCGCAGGCGTCGAGGATCTGTTGGTAGTGGTTCTTCGTGTCGACCTTGTCGAAGATCCTTTCGATGCGGCCTTCGGCGTCGATCAGGAAAGTCGTGCGCACAACCCCCATGTACTTGCGTCCGTACATCGACTTCTCGGCCCACACGCCGTAGGCTTCGCACACCGAGTGGTCGGTGTCGGCCAGCAGCGTGAAGTTCAGCTCGTGACGTGCGCAGAAGTTGCGGTGCGACTTCTCGCTGTCGGGACTTACGCCGATGATGCGGAATCCGCGGCGGGCGAGCTCCTCCTTGCCGTCGCGCAGGCTCTTTGCCTCGAGCGTGCATCCCGAGGTGTTGTCCTTCGGGTAGAAGTAGAGGATGACGCGCTGTCCGCGCAGGTCGGCAAGCGACAGCGGCTCGCCGTCCTGGGTCGTCGATCGGAAATCGGGAGCCATGTCTCCCGGCTGCAATTTGGTCATATCTCTATAAAGTCGGTTTACCTCTCAAAGATAGTGAAAAAATCCGGTATTTTTTGCCTTCAGGAGGGAATTTTTGGCCGCTAATCCCACTGATAGACTACCTCCACCTGTTCGTTGAACTCCTCCTGTGTGGCGTTGAGCCGCTTGTGGCAGGCGGGGCAGCGGATCGCCGTTTCGGTCTCGACGTATCCGCCGCATCCGACGCACGGCGGCAGGATGCCGTATCCCGGCTGCATGTAGTGGTCGAACTGCGCTCCGCAGTGCTTGCATCTGATCTTGTAGGCTGTTCCCATGGTCGTTGTTGTTTTAAGTTCACGATGCAAAGAAATCACCCCGGAGTGACAACTTGTGACACAGATGCGGTGATTGTGTAATTTTTTTCGGCCAACCCGTGTCCGGCGTGCCTAACGCGGCCCCTTTTGGGCCGCCGCCGGCCGTGACGGCTTCGCGGGGGCGTTATTGCGCCGAGTTGCCGGATGGTGTAATGGGCTCCAGGGCGCCGGTCGTGGAGTCCATGATGTAGCCGCGGACGACGATGTCGTCGGGGACGAGCGGGTGGTTGCGCACCAGGTCGACGGTCTCCAATACGGCCGACCGCGTGTCGTCGAAGCCGTGCAGCCACCGGTCGAGGTCGATGCCGCAGTGCTTCATCAGCGTGATGTGCTGCTCGGGAATGCCGCGCTGCTTCATCAGGTGCAGCATCTCGGCGCTGTCCATGCCCTGCACGCCGCAGTTGGTGTGGCCGACGATCATCACCTCGTTGACGCCCAGTTCGTAGATCGCCACGAGCAGGCTGCGCACCGTGCTGTCGAAGGGGTTGGTGATTGTGCCGCCGGCATTCTTGATGATCTTTACGTCGCCGTTGCGCAGGCCGAGGGCCGCGGGCAGCAGCTCCACGAGCCGCGTGTCCATGCAGGTGACGATGGCGATGCGTTTGTTGGGATATTTGTCCGTGATGAAGCGCTCGTAGCCCTTTTCGGCCACGAAGCGGCGGTTGTATTCGAGGATTTCGTCGATCATGGTGGTATGTTTATTTCAGATTTTCAGCGATGTATGTGCGGATGTGCTCGGTCAGCTCCGGAGTGTCGACCACGCGGATGTCGTCCAGCAGCCCCACGACGAAGCGGCCGACGCCGGTGAAGTTGGCCACTTCGGTGTCGAGCAGCCAGCGTCCGCGGCCCAGCGGGCGGACGTCCCGCTCGGCGAGCGGATACTCCTCGCACAGCAGGTTGTAGGCCAGCAGCCCCAGTTCGAGCCGCACGCGGTGGCGCTGCGTGCCGTGCATGCGGAAGGCGTCGATGAACCCCTCGGTGTGGACGTCGGCGTGCTCCCACGGCGTGTCGGTCGGTTCGACCTCGCCGATGCGCGCGGTCTTGAAGAGCTTGCAGACGCCGTCCTCGGTGTCGTAGCACCACACCTGCACGTAGTTGGTCGTGAAGGCGAAGGGCTCGACGCGGCGGTCGCGCACCTCGCCGCCGTGGGCCGACCGGTAGCCGTGCAGGACGACCTGCCGCTGCTGCTCGATCGCCTCGATCAGGTGGTGGATGTTCGGGGCGTTCCGGCCCCGGACGACCGTGTCGGCCAGCGTGCGGTTGTCGTAGACCGAGTAGAGCTTGCGCTTGAGGTTCTGTTTCAGCAGGTTCGTGTCGTCGATGTTCTCGATGGCGCGCTTGAGGATCACGGCCTCCTCTTCGGTGAAGTGGACGAGTTGCGAGATGTCGCGGAAATGGGGCGACTCCTTGTCGAGGCGGATGCAGTCGCCTGTCTTCTTGATGACGAAACCCGCCTCGCGGAAGGTGTCGATGTAGCGGTAGACGGTGCGGCGCGACATGTGGAGCCGCTCGGCCAGCTGGTCGACGTTGTAGGTGGTGTTGGCCGTGAGCAGCTTCATGAGCCGTAGCAGGCGTTCGAGTTTCGGTTGATCCATGCAGTCGGTTGTTCGGGGAGGGCAAAGATACAAAAAAGTCGTGACACAAACTGTCACGACCTTTGTTTTTCAGTTTGGGGTGTCGGAAGCGGCATTGTCGGAAATTCCGGAGTCGGCGGCTCGCTTGCGCCTTACCTTTCACCTTTCACTTCCCCCCCCCTCACTGTGCCAGGACCTTCTTTTCGATCTCCTCGACCTGGCGGCGGAAGGCCTTGTCGGTCTCAAGGAGGTTCGTAACGGCCTTGCACGAGTGGAGCACCGTGGCGTGGTTGCGCCCTCCGATGGCGGCGCCGATGGCCGTGAGCGGGGCTTTGGTGTGCTGCTTGGCCAGGTACATGGCGATCTGCCGGGCCTGGGCGATCTCGCGCGTGCGCTCCGTGGAGTTGAAGCGTGCGAAGTCGAGGTTCAGGTAGTTGCACACCACCTCGATGATGTGGTCGATGGTGATCTCCTTCTGGTAGAGCTTGACGTAGACCTTCAGAATCTCCTTCGCCAGCGACGTGGTGATCTTGCGCCCGAGGAACGAGGCGTTGGCCACAAGCGACGAGATGGCACCCTCGATCTCACGCACGTTGGCCGAGATGTTGTCGGCCAGGTAGGCGACGACCTCGTCGGAGATCTCGGCTCCGAGTTTGCGGGCCTTGGCGCGGATGATCTTGACCTTCGTCTCGTAGTCCGGCGTGTTGAGCTGCGCCGAGAGTCCCCACTTGAAGCGGGTGAGCAGGCGCTGCTCGATGTCCTTCAGCTCCACGGGCGGCTTGTCCGAGGTGAGGATCAGCTGCTTGCCCGCCAGCTGGAGGTGGTTGAAGATGTTGAAGAAGGCATTTTGCGTGCCGGTCTTTCCCGTCAGCTCCTGGATGTCGTCGATAATCAGCACGTCGATCATCTGGTAGAAGTGGATGAAGTCGGGAATCTCGCCGTTCTTGTA
>ERZ856578.1366-NODE-1366-length-46325-cov-7.015698_pt1 | contig 46325 bp, 64 predicted proteins | sample MGYA00514384_ERZ856578 | MGnify/ENA primary metagenome ERZ856578 (study PRJEB29103, sample SAMN06111958) | human gut metagenome | biome: human gut; feature: ankylosing spondylitis patient; material: healthy_person | host: Homo sapiens | place: China:Hangzhou...
TTTAATGATAGCTACTATCGTGGAAAGGAATGGTTAGGGTGAAACTAAAGTGCGACATCTGTGGCAAAGAGTACAAAGCGTATGGCTGTTATAGAAGCAAAGAAAGGCATCTGTGTGATACCTGCATTGCTAGACGAAACAAGTTTTTGAAAAGGCTAAATATAAAAATAAATTACGATAAAGAGGAGAAGAAAGATGATAAATTTCTTTATACCAGGGAAGCCGACTGGTAAGGGCAGACCTAGGGTGTGTAGAAATGTTACATACACACCCAAAGAAACTAAAGATTATGAAACGCTTGTTAGAACTTGTTATAAACAAAAGTATAGCAATAAAGAGCCGATACCAGCTAAAACACCAGTAGAAGTAGAAATATATGCCTACTTTAAAATTCCGAAAAGCATGCCGAAAAAACAAGTTAAATTGATTGAAAATAATGAGTTGTTTCCGACCGTCAAACCTGACACCGATAACATAAGCAAGATAATACTAGATGCCCTGAATGGGTTGGCATATTACGATGATAACCAAGTTACAGACTTGACTATATATAAGCAGTATGCAACAACAGATGAAAAGGTTGGAGTAGTTGTTAATATTAGAGAAAAGAGGTTGGGAGAATGAAGAAATTAAGTGAGTTAAGCGAAGAAACGCTATTGTACATAGAAGTTTTTAGTGACTTAAAAAGTATAATTCCAGATGTCAAAGTAGTCAGTAAAAAAGAATATATCAATAATCAGGATTTGTTTCGCAAAGGGTACTGGTATGAAATCTTTCTCGCTGTCGATTCTCCAATCACTTTTTATTTAGAAAACTTTTTAGAAAAAATAGAAGGTGAAAATATATTAGGTGATGGTTGGGGAAATAAAGTTATCAATGAATTAAGAAATACAATAGACATTGATGAATTTGAATATAAGATAAATGAAGTGTTGATGAGACACCCTAATTATATTGCCGGAGAACCTGTGGAAAACGATGTTTGGGAGTGTAAGGAGGAATAGTTTTGGAAAATAACAATATAGACCACCCATTGCACTATTGTAACGGTGGTATGGAGTGTATAGATGAAATGTTGACAGTGTTTGGTAGGGTAGCAGTAAGGCATTTCTGTTTGCTTAATGTATGGAAATACAGAAAGAGAGCGTTATACAAGAATGGCGAAGAGGATATGAAAAAGGCTGATTGGTATATGAAGAAGTTGGTTGAATTGGAGGGTAATGAGAATGAAGGAAATGGAAAAGTTGTTAGATGATGTTGTAGATGTGTCTGAATGTTGCATTATATTTAGTGCTGCTAAAAACGCAGAAGGAGAATTGGAAGGTTCTGTACGATTAAAAACTCCTAAAGAAGCTAAAGATTTGAATACTTTCTTAAACGGTACTTTTAATATGCTGTCTGTGCTTAATAAAATCTTACTTGAACAAGGAATATTGACATTAGAAAATTTGGAAAAAATATATTCTGCGTCTTTAATGACGGCAGATTTAGCTGTTACAGAAGGGATAAATGTAGAAGATATTATTGTTAAAATAGAGGGTAATGAGAATGAAAGTTGATTGCGGATATACTGAAAATTATTTTAAAGAGAAGAAAAGAATGACCAAGAATTGTCAAATAAACTGTAGAGATTGTCAACTAGGTTCTGACAATAATAAGACTATCTTGTCATGTAAAGGGTTAGAGAATATATGTCCCGATAAAGCAATAGAAATTGTGCAAAAATGGAGTGATGAACATCCAGTGGAAACTCGTATGGAGCATTTTTTAAAAGTGTTTCCTAACGCTCGAGTAGATAATGGACGACCTTCTGTATGTGTCAGGTATCTCAATGAAAATATTAAATGCAGCTTGCCTAAAACACATTGTAAAGCTTGTTGGAATAAACCTTATACGGAAGGAGAATTTTAGTTTGAACCTGTCGGGATTTCCGACAAGTAAAAAGTTAGGAGTGAAGAATGTGAGAGAAATATTGTTTAGAGGTCGAGTTACGGACAGTGGAAATAAGAGTAACGGGCAATGGGTATATGGACTATATGGGCAAAAGGAAATGGGTCTGCCTAACATGTACCATATTATAACCCCTAATTATTTAGTTCCTCCTGTCCCGGACAAGACAATTAATTATGTTGATGTGAATACTATAGGGCAATATACAGGAATGAACGATTGTGATGGTAATAGGGTCTTTGAAGGAGATATTCTTTTAAGTAAGCTCGGAAAGTATGGTATTGTAGAATATTTAGATAATTGCTTTTGTGTCAGACGCAAGGATGGGATTTATTGTGATTTAGAATATTTTCAAGAGAATTATGTTGTTGGAAATATTCACGATAATTGGGAGTTCGCGGAAAAGATAAGAGGTGGTAAATGAATGACAAATACAGAACTTGTTGCTAGACATTTGGAATTATTAGATGTAGAGAAGTCTACTGAAGAAAAGAGGTGTTGCTTATGTGGAAAAATTACAAACAGTTATTTTAAAGAAAAAAAGGTGTTGAGTGAGAAATTCAACGATAGGGATAGGTTTATTTGCGACAGCGGCGTTGTTTGTGTCGAGTGCGCTACATGTATAAAAGAGCCCAAGCTCAGGCGTAGTAGTTTTTATGCTGATGAAAACTCTTTAGTATTCTTCAAAAATGTAGAGCTTGAAGATATTGTACATAAAAATGTACAGCAAGCACAAGGTCCTTTCATTTTGTGTGTTACTGAAAGTTTTAAAAAGCACAATGCTTTCAAGGCGAGGGTAAATTATGACAGAAACAGCTTTTTTGTGCAAGCTGAGGATGTAGAATTTTGGGTTCCTTACAAAGACACATTAGGCTTGTATAGAGAAATGAAAGAAGCCTACAAGTTGTTTAACAAACAAGAGATTTTGACGGGAGAATATGTCAAAATTAAAGATGTTGACTTAGAACAGTTGAAAGCTTGGGAAGCTCTTTTCAAGCCTCACAGGGGACGCAAGTATTTTGAATTTTTAGTGTTGATGTTACGAAAGGAGAAAGTAAATGAAGAATAAAGAAGATATGGCATTAAAGGTCATTGCAGCATTGTTTAACAGTTTAGATTTTACAAACATAAAAGGTAAAAGAATAATAGGAATATGGGACGAGTTTATCGCGAAGATAAAGATTTGTTTACATACCGAACAGGAGATAGGCAATTTTTGTAATAAATTTTGTAGCAAATTTGAGACAAAATTAGCTACTGACGGTATTTTTGTTGAAGTGGCAAACTTATCAAAGCCTGAACAGGCAGAATTGTTAAATTATATTGAAGAAAACTTACATGTTTTGATTGTAGAATTCAGAATTGCAAAACAGGAGGAAAATAAAAATGAAAAGAATTAATTTAAGTTGGAATTTAAGAAGTTTATTGACTCACTTTGGCGAAGAAAAGTTATCAACAACAAATTTATTAAGACGACAGAAATTTGTTGTTGGAGATGAAGTGTATAGTATTCCTGTTTACAGCGGAAACGCTGTAAGAGGACAGTGTAGAAGGTTGATAGTTAAAGATTTTTTAGAAACACTCGGAATTGATAAGGTAAATTTGAAGGTTTATCATACGCTCTTTAGTGGTGGTTCACTTGTGTCAGGCGTCTCATTGACAATGGATGATAAAAAGAGATTATGTGAAATGTTGCCTTTTGTCTCTGTTTTAGGGGCGGCTGTTGGAGATACAATCTTACAGGGAAAGGTTAGCTTTTCACCACTTTACCTTGTGTGTAAAGAATTGAATAGTTTTAATACAACTCAGAGTGAGTTAAGTTTTAAAGACCTTATAGATGAGGTGTTTTATGTTAGGAGAGACGACAAGAAGTCGCAAATCTTTGACATCTCAAACAGTGAAGATAATGAAAAAGCTGAGCCAGTACAGATGAAATACGATATGGAAGCGATTGCCGCAGGGGCAAGAATGGAAAGTAACATTACTATTTCTGCAACTGAAGATATAGAATTAGCTTGCATTGCAAAAATGCTTAATTTGTTAAGTGAAGCGAATAAATTAGGCGGTAAAAGTGCTGTTGGTCATGGAGCTTTTACTTTGGAATATGAATCAGGTTTAGATTTTAGAGCATATGATGAGTTTTTGGCTTCTAATGCCGAAGCTATTAAGTCCTACATAACTGAATTGGAGGGTCTATTAAAATGATATATGTAATTCCACACAATTATGCGTTGGAAAGATATATACAAAAAAATAAAAAAGTTCAGGGAAGGCTTAAAGCCTTCTCTGGCTCCTGTGAAAAAATTGAGGTAGATAGAAGCTATAGAATTTATATACTTGATAGTGGGGCGTTCGCCCTCTCTCAAAATAAACGAGATATGGATGACGAGTATATGTCTCGTTTAAATAATTATTATATTAACAACTTATCGCTAAAAAAACAATGCGAAAAGGTGTTTTGTATTGCTCCTGATAAATTTTTAAATTCTCAGCAATCTATGTATAATTTTTTTAAGTGGAGACAAAAAGGTTTTGCTGATGTCGTTCCTGTCCTGCAAGCAAGTAGGAAGGGTGTAGTTGATTGCAAAGACTTAATGCGACAAGCTGATTTTTATTCTAAGTTTACAAAAACAATTTTCTTTTCCAATCCAGGATTGCGAGGAGAAGATGCGAAAATGTATCACTTAAACCAAGTCTTTAAGTATATGAAAGAAGAGTTAAGAGTTGATTGGATACATATTTTAGGTGCTGGGTGGAGCTTGCAAGATATAAAGGATTGGCAGGATGTCGGATATTATGACAGTATGGACAGTATTGCGTATTATACAGAGCCCAGTGCGTACGACGCTAAAAATGCACTACAGGCTATAAATAACATAATGGAGGTAGTAAAGTGAGTATATTTCGAGTTGATATTAAGTTCCGCACACCTTGTGTGCTACAGGACGACTTATATTTCGATACGCTAGTATCGGCAGCATATGCTAAAAAAATATTGCAATCTGACTATTACAAGGGAAAACAGGCTGGCGATATAGACCTAGTGAGAAACACTTTGAGTCAGTATATTGATACCGAATATAGTGTTTTTAAATGTAGTAAATTGCTTTTTAAATCAGATAATGAGGCTACTACTTTTTATACCAAGCGTTTTCATTTTGAAGACGCGAATAAAATTAAAATGAAGGCGAAAAACATAGACACAGGTAGAGGTTACGCTAAGAATTATCATAAGCATATGCAATATAAGGTAGCATACGAAGGGTATTTCTATGTTTCAGGGGATTTGCCTAAAATACAGGCATTGTTAACAGCTTATATTACACATATTGGAAAGAAAGCATCACAGGGATATGGGGAGGTTGCTGGCTACGATTTTTGCACTGTGGAAAAATTTCCTTGGATATTACAAGGAGAGCTTGTAAGAAATATCCCAGCTAAAGAGTTTGACAATCTTCCATATACAGCTGAAGAGTTGTCAAAAATAAAAAGGCAATGCGGGTATAAAGCTGTGGTTCCTCCTTATTGGCGAAGTGAAACAGTATTTTGCTTTTATTGATACAATAAAGGAGGTAGTTTAGTGACACTAAAAGAATTAAATCAATTATATTACCTTAGTATTGAAATATCTCATTTGCAGAAAGAAATAGAAAAAAGAGAAAATCAATCTGATGTAAGGGCACAAGTTATAACAGGGATGCCGTTTGGGGGAAAATTAAGTGACCCTACAGGAGAAAGAGGGACAGAGTTGTCAGACAATAAAATGTTATTAAATTTAGCTTTAATTAAAGCGGAGATAGAAAAAAATAAAATAGAGCGATATATTTCTCAAATTGATGATTCAGAAATGCGTACAATAATTAGATTGAGATGTGTAGAATTTAGAACATGGGAGCAAATAGGAGCAGAACTGCATATGCACAGAACTACAGCAAAGCGAAAAATTTCTAATTATATTAAAAATGCACACAATGCACATTGAGTATATGGTATTATGTTAGGGTAGAAAAGGTTAAAAAACTTTTGATACATTCTCCTTTTTGTGATTAAATACTGATATTAAAAAAGCACTTTAACTAGGTGGCTACGGCTACTATTGGTTACTGTGCTTTTTTGTTTATAAAAATGCTAGGAGGTGGCATATAAATGACAGATAAGCAAAGAAAATTTTGTGATGAATATTTGATTGATTTAAATGCCACTAGGGCATATAAATCGGCATATCCTCATGTAAAATCGGAAGGTGCTGCAACGTCAGGTGCATCAAGATTGTTAAGAAATGTTAAGGTCAAAACATATATTGATGAACAGCTTGAAAAAATCAGTTCAGAAAAAATTGCTACTGCTGAAGAAGTTATGCAGTATTTGACATCTGTTTTGCGTGGCGAATCTCAATCAGAAATTGTTGTCATTGAAGGTGCAGGTGATGGTTATTCTGAAGCAAAAAAGATGAATAAAGCCCCTGACGAAAAAGAAAAACTTAGAGCTGCTGAACTGCTTGGTAAGAGATACGGGCTGTTTACTGACAAGGTAGAGGTTGACGGGGTGGCTAAAGTGGTTATAAATGGTGAGGGTGATTTAGATGAATAACTGGAGGTGGTTTAATGAAAAACGCTACTGAAGTAATTTATTTACCTGATATTGTTGGCAAAGGTTATAAAGATTACTGGAATTTTAAAGGGCGTTATCGATAATAACGGGTCTGTAAGGGCTCACGAGCCAGTAAGAAATCCAAAACCACAGCTTTAAACTTGATTTATCGTATTATGAAATACCCTCAATCTAACATCTTAGTTATTAGAAAAACATTTAGAACTTTGAAAGACAGTTGTTATGCTGAATTGAAGTGGGCTATCCATCGTTTATGTGTGGATAGCCTTTTTGATTGCAAGATGTCGCCACTAGAAATAACATACAAGCCAACCGGTCAGAAGATATATTTTAGAGGACTTGATGACCCACTTAAAATCACTTCTATAACAGTAAATGTAGGTTGCTTGTGTTGGCTATGGATAGAGGAAGCGTACGAAATTGATTCAGAAGATGACTTTAATATGCTTGATGAAAGTATAAGAGGTGTAACACCTCCAGGCTTGTTTAAGCAGATTACTATTACATTAAACCCTTGGAATGAACATCACTGGATAAAAAAGCGTTTTTTTGACACAGAAGATAATAACGTAATGGCTAAGTCAACAAACTATATGTGCAATGAATGGCTTGACGAAAGCGATTTAAAAGTGTTTGAAGATATGAAAAGGAACAACCCTCGTCGTTATCAAGTTGCTGGTTTAGGAAACTGGGGTATTACAGATGGCTTGGTTTATGAAAACTGGCAGGAAAGGTTGTTTACTGTTGAGGAAATTACGAAAATGCCGGGAATCGAAAGTACATTTGGCTTGGATTTTGGTTATACCAACGACCCAACAGCCTTATTCTGTGGACTTATAGATGTTAAAGGTAAAGTCTTGTATGTGTTCGATGAAATATACGAGAGAGGGCTTAGTAATGAAAAGATAGCCCAAAAGATAAGAGAAAAAGGCTATAGTAAAGAAATTATTACAGCTGATTCCTCCGAACCAAAATCTATAGACAGGCTTAGGGAGTTGGGAATAAGACGTATTAAGCCAGCTCGAAAAGGCAAGGATAGTATAAACAATGGCATTGATTTTTTGCAAGGTTTTGAAATATTGATACATCCTAAATGTCAAAATTTCATAAAAGAAATTGGTTCGTACTGTTGGGATAAAAACAAAGAAGGTAAGAGTATAAATGTTCCCGTTGATGTGAATAATCACTTGATGGACGCTATGAGGTATGCCGTAGAGGGTTATACAAGAGGTAAGACATTTAGTTTTGAATAGAGGTGAAAAATATTGTTTGATTTTCAGTTTCCGGGGTGGTTGACCTCGTACATAAATGACATTATCCGTAAAGGAGCGGAACGCAGGCTGAAAGATATAGACTATGTGTCTAGGGAGATAACTCGTTTCTTATCCAGTCCACGCCGAGCCGATATGCTAACAGGTAATAGGTACTATACAGGTGTACACGATATATTGCACTATAAGAAAATGGTTATTGGTGAAGGTGGGGAACCTACTCCCGTTACTAATCTACCGAACGACAGGCTTGTTAATAACCAGTATGGCAAGTTGGTTGACCAAAAAGTTAATTACTTGTTAGGTAAGGAAATATTGTTTAACACACAAGACGAAATCTATTCAGAAATACTCAACAACAAAATTTTTGACGCTAAGTTTGATAAGCTAATACAGGAAATCGGCGAAGATAGCCTGAACTGTGGTATTGGTTGGATATACATAGGATATGATGAAAGAGGCGAATTAAGTATGCAGAGGATAAAGCCTTGGCAGTTAATTCCTTGCTGGGCTGATGAAGCTCACACCATATTAAATTATGCTATTCGAATATATCCTGTTTCTTATTACGAAGGCAAGACCGAAAAGGAAGCATTAAAAATTGAAATATATGAAGAAAAAGGCATTACCAAGTTAGTAAAAACCGACGGGCAGATATTGCCTGACGGCATAAACTGGCGAGTGCCTTATTTTTATAACAATGAACAGCCTCTTGGTTGGGATAAGATACCTCTTATTCCTTTTAGGGCAAACAGAAACGAATTGCCGTTGCTAAAAAAAGTTAAGAGCCTACAAGATGCCCTAAATCTTATGTACAGCAACTATACTAACAACATGCAAGAAGACCCGAGAAACACCATTTTGGTAATAAAGAACTATGACGGTGAAGACTTAGGAGAATTTAGACAGAATTTGTCTACTTATGGTGCTGTTAAAGTGCGAACTGCTGACGGTTCGCAGGGTGGTGTAGATACATTGTCTATACAGGTAAATGCTGAGAATTATAAGGTAATTATTGATTTGCTTAAGAAGGCAATAATTGAGAACGCTATGGGCTATGATGCCAAAGACGATAGGTTAAGTGGTAACGCAAATCAAATGAACATACAGAGTATGTATTCAGACATTGACCTTGACGCTAACAAGATGGAAACAGAATACAAGGCATCTTTACAGAGGTTATTGTGGTTTGTTAATGCTTATTTATCCCAAACGGGTCAGGGAAATTTTGACGAAGATGTTGAAATTGTTTTTAATAGAGATGTGCTTATTAACGAGGGTGAAGCAATAGACAACTGTGTTAAGTCTTTAAACGTATTGAGTAAGGAAACTGTTGTTAAAAACCACCCTTGGATTAATGATGTAAATGCTGAAATGGAGCTTATTAACAAGCAAAATGAAGAGGAATACAGTATAAGCCTAGAAGGCATAAAGGCTGGTGACAGCATTGACGAAGAATAGTGATTACTGGAAAGATAGGGCTATAGAGAACGAAAAGAATGCGCGAACTACTGCTGAAATAGGTGAAGCAGAATTAAGGGTTATCTTTTCTGAGACAAGCTCCAAAATCCAAAAAGAAGTTGACTATTGGTGGAATAGATTTGCTAAGAATAACAGCCTTACGATAAGTGAAGCTAAAAAGTTAATGTCTAACAAAGAATTGGACGAGCTTAACTGGGACGTTAAAGAGTACATAAAGAATGGTATTGAAGCTGCTATTACTCAACTTCCTTACATAGAAAGTCAGCTAGAAAATGCTAGTGCTAAGTTTCATATTAGCAGATTGAATGCTTTAAAGATACAGGTGCTATCTATAAGTAATGAAATGTTCGCAGATGTAAACAAGGTTGTAAAAGAGAGTATGAAAAAGGTTTATAACGATACATACTATAAAACAGCCTTTAATATTCAAGATGCCGTTGGTATTTATTCTGACTTTACAAAGATTGATGACAATTTACTTGAAAAGATTTTGTCTAAGCCTTGGGCAGAAGATGGCAGTAATTTTTCTGAACGAATATGGGGCAAGTATAGACCAAAACTGGTAAATAGGTTGCATAAAGATTTAACAGATTGTGTGTCGAGGGGTAGAAATCCTAACGAGTATACACAAGCCATTGCAAAAGATTTTGATGTGGGTTTAAAGCAAGCTGGCGACTTGATGTTGAGCGAATACAACTACTTTAATGAAAAGGCTACACAGGACTGTATGGACGAATTAGATGTCGAAGAATATGAAGTTTTAGATACCCTTGATGGAGTTACTTGTTCTTCTTGTGCTGGAATGGGTGGCAAACATTATCCACTTAAAGATGCTGTAATTGGTATCAACTCTCCACCGTTTCATCCTCGTTGCCGGTGTACAACAATTCCTTATTTTAATGATGAGTTTACTCAAGGCGAGGAAAGAGCTTACAGGGGTGAGGACGGAAAAACTCACTATACTAAAGCAAAAACTTTTGAAGAGTGGAAAAAGGAATTTGCAAATAATGAGAAGTTTACAAGTGTAAATAATGATGATATAATAAAGTCAATAGATGTAGATGATTTTGAGTTGTTTTCATTAAGTAGTAGCAATAATATTTTGCCAGAAGTATCTAAAGTCATTACAGATACTATAAAGGAATTTGAAAATCAAGGCGGTATGTATATATCAGAAGCCCATTTTGGAGAGTTTTATGATTCAGAAACCAAAAAAACTGCTTTGTTCCAAGTTTTCCAAAATGCCTATGGACTAACAGAATTAAATGTAAATAGTAGCATATTAGGAGGAAGAACGATTGAAGAAATTGACAAATTAATAAGCGATACTCCTATTAATACAGCAAGAAATTTAAAAGAGGCGATTATTCACGAATGTGGACATGCAAAAGCATATTATCGAAAAACAGTTCAAGAAATAAAAGAAATGAATAGAGAGATAAAAGATATGGGGGTTAAGGGAATAAGTTCTATTGCTGAAATAGATGGAGCTGAGTGTATTGCTGAAGTTGAAGTTTTGCTGTATAGAGGGGAAAAAGTTCCTAAGGCGGCTTTGGATTTGTATAATAGTTGGACAAAAGGAGGCTCGAAATGACAATAGTAGACATACCGTGTGGAAAGTGTAAGCACATTAAACAAATAAAAAAAGATGGTTGGATACCTTGTTGTGATGCATTCCCCGACGGTATACCAAATGAAAATTTATTGTATAAAGATATACCTGAATTAAAGGAATGCAATAATGGAATTGGCTACGAACCAAAGGAAAACAGTTTGAATTAAGACCAACCTATTTTGAAAAGTTAATACAAGTAAACGATGTTAGCACTTTTGAAGTTAATTCAGAGGTGCTTTTTTAATGTAAAGGAGAGAAAAGTTATGCAGACATTTTTATTTTGTTTATACATTTTTAAGGAGATTAGTTCTATAATTTTATTTTTAGTAGCTGCTTGTTCGATTGCGTGTTCAGGTTATAGAGTATATAAAAATCTTAAAGATGATAAAAATAAAAACAAATAAAAGTTACAGGCAAGTTAGCAAACACAATAAACAAGCAGATTGGGACAGTTTAAAGCTGTCCTTTTTTGTTGTTTGACAAGTTAAATGTAAGTATTATGGGGCTATAGCCAAATGGTAAGGCAAAGGACTTTGACTCCTTTAGTGTAGGTTCGATTCCTACTAGCTCTGCTAACCGTATACTTTGTATATAAAAAACTTAGTTGTCTGAGGCACGAAGGTATATTTTATACTTGTGCAAGCAACACATTAACAAACAAGTAAGGGTTTAGCGTTTGTTGTAAATTATATTATATAGAAAGGGAAGTGATTTTAATGGTCTGGGTATAACTATTTTTTATAACGGGAATTGCGGCGATGTCTTCGGACTAAACCTAGTGGAGAGGTTGCGACCAAACCACTTTAAATAAATGTAACCGTAATCAGGAATTTAGTCAGCAAGAGGAATGAGTGTCACAGCTTATTCCTTTTTTTATATTTGCCCTGAATATGGCGTAAAACTATTCAAGCATTTTAACATAAGAGGTGAAACCTCGTAAAAAATCGTATTGGAGGAATGAGTAAAAATGAAAAGAAGTTTTTTAGAGGACTTAGGTCTTGAAAAAGAAGTGGTTGACAAAATTATGGCTGAAAATGGCAAGGATATTGAAAGTGCCAAAGCTGATTGTGATGAGCTTAAAGCTGAATTAAAGACAGCTAATGCCACAATAGCTGATAGAGATAATCAGCTGAAAGAACTTAAAGACAGCGTAAAAGACAATGAAGATTTAACTGCTAAGATTGCTGAACTTGAAAAGCAGAACAAAGATGAAGCTAAAAATCATAAAGCAGAAATCGAAAGTCTTAAAATTAATAACGCTATTGATAAAGCTCTTGCTACTTTCAAAGCCAAAACACCTAAAGCTGTTAAAGCAATGCTTGATATTGAAAATATTAAGATTGGCGAAGACGGTAACATTACAGGTGTTGATGAGCAGGTAAAGGCTATTGCTGAAGCAGAAGATACAAAGTATCTGTTTGATAGTGCTACGCCTAACTTCAAGGGTACTGTACCTGGATATGGTGCAGATGATGTGGATCCAAAGACTGATAAAATGACCTATAGTCAAATGTGTGCTTACTTGGAGGATAATCCAGGAGCAACGATTTAAAAGGAGGAGTAATAAATGAAATTTGATAGTAAGACATTTAATCCACAGGCTTTTGGTAAGTATGTGGAGAGAATTCCACAGCTTAAAAAGAACGAGCTTGTTAAAAGTGGAGCTTTAAAAGGAAATACTGAAATTAGAAATGCTTTTAGTTCGCAAACTGGTACAGCTTATGCGATATTACCTATGTATGGCTTGCTTGATGGTGAGGTTTTAAACTATGACGGTCAGAACGATATTACAGCAACAACTACAACAACATATGAAAGAGGTGTAGTTGTTACTGGTAGAGCTAAGGCTTGGACTGAGGGTGACTTCGCTGTTGATATTACCGGTGGTGTTGATTTTATGGATAATGTTGCACAGCAGGTATCAGAATATTTTGACGGTGTTGACCAAGATACACTGCTTGCAATTCTCGAAGGCATCTTCAATATGACAGGTACGGAGAATAAAAAGTTTGTAGACCAGCATACTTATGACATTACATCTATTGACGATGGTATGACAGGTCCAGCAACTCTCAATAGTGCTATTCAGAAAGCCGGTGGCGATAATAAGAGTAAGTTTACAATGGTTATTATGCACTCAACTGTTGCGACTAATCTTGAAAATCTTAAACTTTTGGCTTATTTAAAGCAGACAGATAGTAATGGTATTGAAAGGGAACTTGGTCTTGCAACTTGGAATGGCAGAACTGTTATTGTTGATGATGATATGCCTACATCTGAAGTAGCTGAGTCCAAGAGTGGTGCCGGTGATGGCTATACTAAGTATGTAACATATGTGCTTGGTACAGGTGCTTTTGACTATGAAAATATCGGTGCTAAAGTACCTTTTGAAATGAACAGGGACCCTAAAACACACGGTGGTCAGGACACACTTTATGCAAGACAGAGAAAGTGCTATGCCCCTTACGGTATCAGTTACACTAAGAAGAAACAGGCTACCTTATCTCCTACAGATACAGAATTAAAAGACGGTAGCAACTGGGAGCTTGTAAACGATGGTAATGGCAAGACAATCAACCACAAGGCTATTCCTATTGCTAGAATTATTTCAAAGGGCTGATAATATGGTTACAAGCAAACAGGTAGCAAACAAGCTAAAATTATTAGGCTATGACATCCCTGACGGGGAGAATGAGATTTTAGAAATCTTAATCGACGAGGTCAGGGACTATATATTAAATTATTGCAATATTAAAGAGGTGCCTGCCGAACTTAACTCTTGTTGGGTAAGTCTTGTATGTCAAAAATATTTACAAAATAAACTTGCTTTAGGCGATATGGAAGGAGTGGAGAATGGAAACATTTCTTCCATATCCGAGGGTGAAACAAGTATAAGTTATGACAATAGCAACAGCAGTATTGCTAGAATGCAGAAGCTGATTGATAAGCTTGGTAAAGCAGAAAATCAGCTTATTTCTTTTAGAAAGGTGAAGTGGTAATATGGGTAATCCTTTTGACGCGATGAGAAAACAGCTTGAGAAGATGTATGACAGTAGATGTACAATAATTAATTATATAGAAAAAGTTGACGAGTATGGTACAACTACTCATACTCCTGTAACTGTAGCGAAAGAACAGCCTTGTAAATTATCTTATAGCAACTCTAACAATGCTACCCAAACAAAGACCGTTGACAATGTGGAACAGACAATAACACTTATAATCTCACCTTTAATAGACATTAAAAGTGGCAGTGATATTGCCGTTACCACTTATGACGGGGTTACAATAGACTTTGTTGCCTCTGGAATACCTAAAAAATACAGAAGCCATCAAGAAATTTCTTTAATTTCTAAGGAGATATATGGATGAGTGCAGATGTTTCGGAACTTATTGCTTTTAGGGACAAGTTAGAGGGTATACAGAGGCAAAAAGACGTTGTAGTAAGTGCCATTGCCAAAGAATTAACAGCAAGGTTGCTCCGTAAAGTAAAAAAAAGGACACCTGTAAAAACAGGAACCCTTAGACGAGGGTGGACTACTGGTAACACTTACAACGGCGATAGTTATGTCATTGTTATGGTAAATAACAATACTTACTATGCAAGCTATGTGGAAAATGGACACAGAAAAAGGAATAAAAAAGGCTGGGTACACGGTAGGAAGATGCTTGCACTTTCGGTAGAGGAGTTGCAAAAAGATAGTCAAGCGATTATTGAAAGAAAAATCCAAAAATGGTTGGAGGGTGCAGTTAGATGATTATTAATGACATTATAAATCACGTTAGTAAAGAGCTTTCGGAGAGTTTTCCAAAGCATAAAATATACAAAGAAGCTGTAAAGCAAGGTTCAAAGATGCCTTGCTTTTTTGTTGCTTGTAATAACTTTAGTGACGAATGTTATAGAGGAAGTCGATACCGAGTAAGAGTTGATATAGGAGTTTACTATTATCCCGAAAATACAGACAATATGCAAACAGAAGTAAACAGCCTTATTCCTGGTATTTATAAAGCTTTAGAATATGTTCCCCTTGATGACAGGGTTATGAGAGGGGTGGACAGGAAAATCGAAAATATGGAAGATTGCATTTGTTTTAATGTGGCTTTTGAACACTTTTATATTAGAGAAAATCATGTTGATAACATGGAAAGATTAAACATAAAGGAGGTAAACGTAAATGGCTGAAACAGAAAATAAAACAGCTGTAAAAGAAGATACTTTCGCAAAGGAACAGCTTGTAAACAGCAAGAAGTACAGAGACAGTATTGATGCACTTAATGTTGTCTTAGATGATGAAAAGCAGTACACATTTGGTGAAGTTGATAAACTTCTTAAAAGTTTTTATGAAGGAGGTAAAAAGTAATGTTAGGTGGCGGAACATTTGTAACACAGAACAAAACATTACCTGGTGCTTATATTAATTTTGTAAGTGCAACAACTAATAATAATGGTATGTCTGAAAGAGGTACTGGTGCTATGTGTTTTGCTAGTGATTGGTTGGCACAGGGAGTGGTAACAGAGATTACAGCAGAAGATTTTTTAACAAACTCTACTAAAATATTAGCACACGACTATAGTGACGACAGCATGTTAGTTTTAAGAGAGTTTTTTAAGAACGGTAGCAAATTATATGCTTACAACCTTAATGGCGGTGGTGTTAAGGCCAATAATGTCTACTGTACAGCCCAAAACGCAGGCACTAGAGGCAATGATTTAAAGACAGTCATTGCAAAAAATGTAGATAATACAGACTTATATGACGTTAGTACATATTTAGGCACAACGCTTGTAGATAAACAGACAGTAGCAACAGCTAAGGACCTTGCAAACAATGATTTTGTTAGATTTTTACCTAGTGCAAACCTTACCGTAACAGCCGGTACAAACCTTACAGGAGGTACAAACGGTACTTTTAACGAAACACAGGTAGCACAGAACTTTATTAACGCATTAGAACCTTACAGTTTTAATGGCTTATGTGTTGTAACAGACAATAGTTCTGTAAACAGCCTTTTAGCGGCGTACACAAAGAGAATGCGTGATAGTGTAGGCAAGAAGTTTCAGGCTGTTGTGTTTGATACTGACAACAATTATGACTACGAGGGTGTTATCGTAGTGCCTAACCAGTCTGACGAGGATGACGGCGTTGTTGTAGCTTGGGTGTTGGGTGCAACTTGTAGCTGTGAAATTAACAAAAGCCTTGTAAATACAACATACAATGGCGAGCTTGAAATTGATTCTAATTATACACAGTTGGAGCTTGAAGATTTTATTAAAAACGGACTTTTCGTTTTTCATAAAGTGGGGGCTGAGATAAGAGTGCTTAAAGATATTAACAGTCTTAAAACCACAACAGATGAAAAATGCGACGTGTTTAAGAATAATCAGACAGTTAGGATATGTGACCAGATTGCTACAGATTATGCAAATATCTTTAACACAAGGTATTTAGGGAAAGTCCCTAACGATAAGTCAGGCAGAAGTGCTTTGGCAAATGATTTTACTAAGTATTGTAACGACCTTATGACTATTAGAGCTATTGAGGACTTTACAAGTGATGACATTGTTGTAGATATTGGCGACACAAAGACAAGCGTTGTTGCAACAAATACAATTAAGGTTGTAAATACCATGGAACAGTTATATATGAAGGTTGTTATTAATTAAGAGGAGGGATAAAAATGGGACAGATGAATGCTAAAGATTCTGTGAGTGCAAAACTCGCCGAATGTTTTGTGACTTTAAATGGTAATAGATACAACTTCATGCAGGCAATAAGCCTTACAGCCACAGCAAAGAAAAACAAAACAACAGTACCTATTTTAGGACGAATGTCTAAGGGAAACAAGGCTACTAGCCTTGAATACACAGGCAAATGCAAGTTCCACTTAAATAGTTCTATCTTTATAAAGATATTAGAAGATTTTAAGAATACAGGCAAGGACTTGTATTTTGATATTCAGGTCGTAAATGAAGACCCTACAAGCGATGCAGGTAGGCAGGAAATTTGGTTGCGTGATTGTAATGTAGACGGCTTAACTCTTGCTAGTTTTGACGCAGATGGCGATTACCTTACTGATGAAATGGACTTTACGTTTGAAGATTGGAGTTTAGGTGAATTGTTTAAGAATTTAGATGGTATGTTATAGGAGGAAAAAATAATATGGATATGGATTTAAGAGTATTTTTTAAGCAGGACAGAGAAGAAAAGACAACAGAATATCCGGCGAGTAGCCTTTTTAAGGACGAAAAGGGTAACATTATTAAATGGAAAGTAAGAAAGCCTTCCGTTGAAGAACTTGAAGAAATTAGAAGTAATAGCTTTACTATGAAGCTTGCAGGTGGGGATAGACCACAGCCAGTTTTTGATAATAAGAAGTACCAGCACAAGTTGGTTGTTGCAGCTGTCGCAGAACCAAACTTACATAACGCAGAGCTTCTTAAGAGCTATGGCAAAAGCAGAGCCGAGGACCTTGTCCCAGAGATGTTCGATTCACTCGGTGAATATGACAAGTTCATAAACTTTATTATTTCATTTGCTGACATAAAGCCTGTTAGTGACGACATTGAAGATGCAAAAAACTAATTAAGGAGGGGGATTACCTCTCGTGTGTAGCTTTTTATTGCTTCACGCAATATGGGTGGGAACCCTCTAAGGTTTTAAAAATGTCGCAGAAAGAAGTCGCCTTTATTTATGCCTGTATGCAGGAATACGAAGAAGACAAGAATAATTCTTACCGTAAACTGGAAAAGATTAAGTAAGGGGGTGGGAATATGGCACAAGTATCTGCGAGTATATACTTAAATGACTTGATGTCTGGTCCTATGATGGGCATTATCAATACGATGGATATAATGATTAATGCTATGGACAGCGTAAGGATTAATTCGCAAAGAATGTTTAGTACCTCTACAATATACCAAATGCACAACTCCCTCGATATGGCAAGGGCACAAGTAGACCAAATTACTAACGGGATGAATGCCGAAAGAAACGCCCAAAATCAAGTAAATAATGCAATAAGAGGACAGAATAACGCATTAAGTGGGGTTATCGGACAAATAAAAGCAATGGCTGGGGCTTATTTAAGTGTTAAAGGCATAATTATGGGCACAAAAGCAGCAATTAATTTTTCCGACGAACTTACCAATAATACCAGCCGTCTAAACCTCATGAATGACGGCTTGCAAACAACACAGCAGTTTCAGGACGATATTTTTGCCGCTGCACAAGAAGCAAGAACTGATTACCTTGGACTGCAAAATGCTGTTGCTCAGTTAGGTATTAGAGCTGGTGGCGTGTTCGACAATAATCAGGAAACGTTACAGTTTGCTAAGAATTTAAGTAAGGAATTTGCTATCGCCGGTGCCTCACAGCAAGAACAGGCAAGCGCAACGTTACAGCTCACACAGGCTTTAGGCTCTGGTGTATTGCGAGGCGAAGAATTTAACGCTGTATTTGAATCTGCATCACCTGTAATGCAGGAGATAGCAGATTACCTAGAAGTTCCTATCGGACAGTTGAAAGACATGGCAAGTGAAGGTGAAATAACGGCAGACATTGTTAAGAACGCCTTGCTGGGAGCTACGGATAGTATAGACAAGAAGTTTAATGCTATGAATTTAACTTTTGAACAGAGAATGACCCGATTGGCGAACTCGTGCAAAAAGGAATTTGAACCTGTGGGGAAACAAATAAATGGCTTAGTAAATTCTCCGGAATTTGCAGACTTTATGCAAAACGTTGTTGAAGGATTTAAGTTTATTGCTGATGTTGCTAGTAATGCTGTAGGATTTATAGGAACCTTGTTAATAGTGCTTAACGGAGTTTTTGATGCAGCCCAGAAAGTAGGGAACTTTATATATAATAATTGGAGCATTATATCTCCAATTATATGGGGCATTATCGGAGCATTATCTGTTTACTATGGAAGGCTGTTAATAATTAAAACTATAGAAGTGGCAAGTGCTATTGCAAGTACAGCCCTTGCAATAGGGAAAGGTATATTGGCTGGAGCAACCGTCCTGTTGACAAAATCAACTTGGGCACAAACAACAGCACAACTCGGACTGAATGGAGCGATGTACGCTTGCCCTATCGTCTGGATAGTAATTGCAATTATGGCTTTAATAGCTATAATATTTGCTGTATGTGCAGCGATAGCCAAATTTACAGGAGTTGCACAATCAGCTTTTGGAGTTATTTGTGGAACTGTTGCTATGGCTGGAGCATTTATTTACAACACAATGCTTGGGGCAATTAACGGTATTGTGCAGCTTATTTGGACTGCTTTTGTTACTCCATTCTTAGGGATAATTGAGTGGGTTTTGAATGTGTGCAATGGTGGATTTGATAGCTTCGGAGATGCTGTCGCAAACTTAATAGGACAGATTATATCTTGGTTCTTAGATTTAGGTAAGGTCGTTACAAAAATAATAGACGCAATCTTTAACACAGATTGGACTGCAGGATTAAATTCTTTACAGGACAATGTAATAGAGTGGGGAAAGAACGAAAAGGCTATAACAATAAGCAGAGACGCCCCCGAACTAACATCCTTGCATAGGATTGAGTATGGAAAAGCTTTTGATGCTGGAGCCAAATGGGGAGATAATATCAGTAATTCTATTGGCAACTTTATGGACGGATTGTTTGACGGTGATAAGTATTTAAAGGATTTACAGGGACAAACAAACGGAAACACAAGTTCTTCATATGACGGCAGTGACGCCAAGGATAGTGCAAAGAAAACAGCAAAGAATACAAAGAAGATAGCTGACAATACAGCAAAAACAACTGATTTGCTTTCCCTTGTTAAAGACAATTTAGAGAAAGAAATTGTTGCAAGGTATACAAGTGGTAATAATATCATAAATGATTTTAGTGGTATGACAAACAACTATAATAATCGAAACGAATCTCAAGATTTTATTCAAGAGTTGTCGGATTATTTACGTAGACAGCAGGAAAAAAGCACAGAAGGTGTATAATTTTGTTGACAATACTCTTTTTTTGAAGTAATATGAAATAAAAAAGAAAAGGGGAATGTATTATGGAAACAACACAAATTACAAGTTCTGCAACACAGTCTGATTATGCTTGTTTAATTATTATGCTTGTTGTGATTGTTGGATTGATAATATTAATTATTGCCAACATAAAGAAAGTAAAAAGAGGTATCGAAAAAGATAAGGCTGACGGGATAATCCAAAGAGGAGTATTTAGGCATTTTAACGGATTAAGTTTGCCAGAGAACACTCCTTGTACGGTCTTATTGTATAATGATAGATATGAATTTAAAGCAAATGGAATAAGCTTTAATCTACCTTTAGCAAAGATAACAGATGTTTGCTGTAAAACTGATGTTGATATACAAAAACAATATGTATCAAGTGTTGGTGGTGCCGTTGGTGGTGCTGTATTGTTTGGACCTATCGGAGCTATGATAGGTGGCAGAGCAAAACAGAAGAAAGTAAAGAAAGTCAGCACATACCTTATAATAACATATATGGATAATGATGTTGTTAAATATATAGGTTTTGATGCAACAAATTCTGAATGGGTCGCAAATAATTTTGTAAACCAGTTCAAGACAAACGGAAGTAATACAGCTACAAAAATTGATTTATAATCTTTGCTTAAAATTTTTGAAGTATTATAAAATAAAAAAAAGGGGTAATACCATGGAAACAACACAGATTATTACCGAAATAGTTCAATCAACTGATTCCAGCTTGGCGTGTTTTTTGATTTCTTTGTTTTTATTATTTTTTCTTATTTTAATTATTACTATTGTAACAATAAAAACAAATCGTTTACTAAAAGAAAACAAGGAAAAGGGCATAATATGTAGAGGAATATTTAAGCACATTGATGGCTTAGATATTCCTAAAAATATGGACTGTGAAATATTGTTATATACTGACCGTTGTGAGTTTAGAATGGGTTCTATGGTTTTTAACTTGCCTATGAGCAAAATGGTTGATATATCAACTAAGACGGAAGAAGAAGTAAGGAACTATTATACTCTAAGACCTTTTAGGGGTGGAGTAGGTGCCGCATTGTTCGGAACTCCGGGAGCAGTATTAGGTGGCGTTGGTAAGAAAAAAGAGAGAATTGTAGATACATATCTTATAGTCACATACAAGGAAACAGAATCGAACTTTAAACGTATTTTATTTAGTGTGTCTGGGGGAAGAATTATTTCTGCCAACAATATTATTAATCACTTCAAATCGTTAAATGCAGTTACTAGAATTGATTTATAAGCATTGCTCAAAAATACACCTGTAGAAAATTCATAAGGGCAAAAACAGCCCTGCTAAGGGAATTTTAAGGGCACAAAAAGGGCATAAAAAACCCAGTAATTACTAGGGTAAGGGCAAAAAGGGCAATATATTTTAAATATAAATATATTAGAATAATAAAATATATATATAAATAGAAAATATACCCCTTTTGCCCTTAATAATGAAAAATAGCCTTGTAATGCTAGTAATTACTGGTGTTTCAGGATTTATGTATTTTGCCCTTAAATTTGCCCTTATTTGCCCCAAAATTATACAATTAAACTTAAATTAAAAGCAATCTCGAAAGAGGTTGCTTTTTTATTGTCTGAAAGGGGTGATAATTATTACAGAGGCTTATACATTTATACTGGGGTATGTTTTGTTGCCGGTTACTCCCAGCAAAATAACAACATCCTATAATGGCAACAATAAAGAGGTAACACTTGTTGACGGGACAATAATTAACAAGCTAAATCCTCCAGGTTTAGTTGAGTACAAGTTTGATGTAGTTCTGCCAAAAGACCCAGAGGTTCCTTATGCAAACAAACAGATTGACAGATTGACTGGGAAAATTATAACTTACCCACAAGACTACTACCTTAAATATTTGCACGATATTTATGCAAATAATAAGCAAGTCCCATTTATGATTTACCGTACCAAATTAGGTAACGGCTATGATAAAGGTATGGCATCTACTTTAGATGTAAGGGGTAATGGCATAGTAACCTCTAAGCCTGTTACTATAGAAGAATATGAAGTAGAAGAAGACGCTGACAGTAACGGTATGGATATGGTTGTTTCTTTAAAGTTAAAGGAGTACATTCCTTACTACACAAGGACTATAACCCTTACAGATACGACCACAGACAGCTCAGATTCTGACAAGAAAGGAACTGCTACAGCAACTACAGAAACAGAAAGGCAGGACGACAAAGAAGTCCCAGCGACATATACAGTACAAAAAGGCGACTGTTTAATAAACATAGCAAAGAAGTATTATGATGATGCTAGCAAATACAAGGACATTGTAGAGTTAAACAACTTGCCTAACGCAAACAAAATCTATGTAGGACAGGTTCTAAAACTAAAGTAGGAGGTGGTAGAATGTCGACACAGATTGATTTGATTATTGCTCACGCAAAGGCTCTTATAGGGTCATACGCTTACAACCAAAGGTGTCAAGCATTTGTTCGTGTTTGCTATGAAGCAGCGGGAATTTATGTTTCGGACAACCCTGGAAGTGCAACAGCAGCATATAAAAAATATTGCATATCGAAAGACAAAAATATTCCTATTGGTGCTGTAGCTTATTATTCTAATGGTAATAGCGATGGCCACGCTGCCATCTACCTTGGTGGTGGACAAATCATACATGCCTGGGGTCAGGTTCAAATTACTTCGATGGACAAGCCGAAAGGCTACTTAGGTTGGGGTTGGCAAGGTGGCACTAAGCCCAAAGGTGCAGGACAGACTACGCAAGATAGTGCATCTACTAATGCAACCTCACCTCAAAAGACAATAACATTACCCAGTGGATTGGGTAGTGTTTTTACCTATATGGGTTGGCAGTGCATAACATCTAAGAGTTCACAGCAGTACAAGTTAAGGGATAAAGCTGGGCAAAACTTCGATTCGGAGGGCTTTGGCATTATTAATAACAGGTATGTAGTAGCCTGTACCACAACTTATGGTAAAGTTGGTGATTATATTAATGTGTACCAGAGCGATGGAAATGTTATTAAGTGTATTATTGGAGATATAAAGAACCAAAGCGATGCCGGATGCAATAAGTGGGGACACCTAAACGGTAGTTGTGTAATAGAGTTTGTTGTAGATAAAACAACTTGGTACACAGAGCCTATGCACGCAAACCCAGGTACTCCTTCTTGTCACCCTTCTTGGGGTGGAAAAACCATTACAAAGGTAGAAAACTTTGGTAATTATTTTGACGGAGTTGAAATGGAAGATAGTTCTTCCGAAAAGGTCCCACTGTGTTCTACTTCTATTGTTAGTGTTGTTAATGTGGGGTCTGATGTAAGGGCTAAAGCGATACGCCCGGGTGTAAACCAAAATCTTAAATTCGAGCTACACATAATACATAAATTAACAGACTATATTCCAATCATTCTCGATACAGTAATTTGGACAACTGAATATGCCGACACTTGTGGACAGTTAAAATTTACTGTCTTAAATGATGGACAAGTAAACTTTACCGAGGGGGATGCAGTTTCTTTTAGAGTGCACGGAAAAGGCGTATTTTATGGCTATATTTTTGAAAAGACAAAATCTAAAGATGGAAACATAGAGGTTACAGCCTATGACCAGTTAAGGTACTTTAAAAACAAGGATACTTACTGCTACAAAAACAGAAAATATTCCGATATGATTAAACAATTTGCTAACGATTTTGGGCTTACAGTTGGAGATATAGACGATACAGAATACTTAGATACGAGAATCGAAGATGATATAAGCATTTTTGATATGTGTAAAAATGCAAGGTTATCTACCCTTTACAATACAGGACAACTGTATATCCTGTATGACGATTTTGGCACTTTGTGTTTAAAAAGCATAAAAGAATTACAAACAAATTATTGGCTTACCACTCAAACAGCTGAAGATTTTAGCTACAAAACAAGTATTGATGATAATGTTTATAACACAATACAGTGCTATAAAGATGACGATACAACAGGTAACCGAGATAAATATATCTATAAAGATGGCGACCTCATAAATCAATGGGGTGTGTTGCAAAAGACAGTAAAATTAGAAGAAGACGATAATCCAGCAACAGTTGGTATGGTTTACCTAAATCTTTATAAAAGTAAGAGAACCACCTTAAAAGTTACCGGATGTTTTGGAAATATTAATCTAAGAGCAGGAGCAAGCCTTTACCTCTCTCTTAACGTGGGAGATGTAAAATATGATATGGCTTGCTTTTTTATTACTAAGGCCACACACAACTTTAATTCAACATATACTTGTGACTTAGAATTGGCTGGTCAAAAGAATTTTGTAGGGGAGATGGGAAGTAATGGATGATTTACTTAAAGTTATAAAGACTATTGCATTAGAAACAATTCAGACAACAAAGCCTGTTACATGGGTCTATGGAAATGTGGTAGAAACATCTCCTTTAAAAGTAAGTTTAGAAACAAAGTTACAACTAGATTCTGATTTTATTGAATTTGGAAGTATTAAAACATCAAACATAGAAAATGGTGACAAGCTGATACTTTTGCGACAGCAAGGGGGTCAGCGTTTTTTATGCCTAGATGTAATTAAAAAGGATGGTGATTAAATGTTACCACAGTCGAGCAATGTGCAAATTATGACAGACCTAGATATAGTAAGCCAACCTAATAAAACCTACTATATAGACAAGGAAAAGAAAATTGTACAAGGAACAGTTGAAGACTATTTAAAAACTGTTGAGCAGTCTGTATACTTAATATTACAAACTGAAAGATATGACTATATTATGTATAGCCATAAGTATGGCATAGAATTAAAGGACCTTTACGGTCGAGAAGAAAACTATGTTGTTCCTATGCTTATGCTAAGGGTTCCTGAGGCTTTGTTACAAGACGAAAGAATAGAAAGTGTTGAGGATTTTTCATATACCGTAAATGGTGGAAAATTTTTAATAAACTTTACCATAAAAACCAAATACGGAGATTTAAAAATGGAGGGGGTGGAAATAAATGTTTGAAAGCTATTCATACGAAAAAATACTGTCAGATATGTTTAGAAATGTGCCTAGTGATATAGATAAGCGTGAAGGAAGTATAATATTTGACGCCCTTTCGCCTATTGCCCTAGAATTGGCAAATGTATTTGTGTGCTTAGATATTGTTTTAAACAATGCTTACGCAGATACAGCAGAAAGAGATTACCTTATTAGACTAGCAGGCGAAAGGGGCATTAGTCCAAAAAGTGCTACAAAAGCCATCTTAAAAGGCGTATTTGATGCAGAAGTCCAAATAGGTTCTAAATTTAGCTTAGGGGACTTAACTTATACAGCGATAGAGCAAATAGATGATTCTTATGTGTACAAAATGCAGTGCAACGCTGCCGGAACTATAGGCAATAGCCAGTTGGGAACATTATTGCCTTATGACAATATTTTAAACCTCACAACAGCAGAATTAACGGAAATTCTTGTTTATGGAGAAGATGCCGAGGACACAGAAAGTTTTAGGGACAGGTTTTTTGAGCTGATAAACAACCCGGCCTACCAAGGAAATAAAGCCCAGTACAAGCAGTGGGTAAAAGATATAGAAGGTGTTGGGCAATGCAAGGTCGTTCGAACTCCGGATGGTGGGGGAACAGTAGGTATTATATTTACTTCTTCGGAAGATGGTGAACCTAGTGTAGAGCTTATAAAGAACGTAAAAAAGACACTAGACCCGACAGAAACGGAAGGACAAGGTGATGGATTAGCTCCTATTGGACACGTTGTTTCTGTTGCTGGCGTTGATTTAAAAGGCGTGACGATTAATATAAATTGGCTTTTACAGAACGGTGCCGATGAAGCAACAGTAACAATAAAAGCAAACGATATTATTAAAGATTATATTAAAGAGGTTAATGCTAAGTGGGAAGACAATACAAAGCTCACTGTAAGTAGTTATCAGCTTATTGCTAGACTTGCAGAAATCACAGAAATACAAGATATTGCAAGCCTTACATTTGGCGACGATACAACTAGAACATTAGAAGCCAAAGAGAATGAAATTTTCAATTTTGAAACATTGGTTGTAAAGGGGGCGTAAGTATTGAAAATAATAGAATATTTACCCCCCGTTTTAGCTGAAATTAGAGAGTTTAAAATCTTAGGTGAATCTGAAGATTTACAATTAGACAATTTAAAAACTGAGATTAACAGCCTCACGAACGAGCTTTTTGTGACTACTGCCGAAAGGGTTGGCCTAGACAGGTGGGAAAAGATTTTAAATATTTCCAATTCTAGTACAGATATAGAGTTTAGAAGATTCAGAATTTTAAGTCGACTAAATTCGTTTGGGCTTACATTAAATCAAAGACTTTCGGCTATCGTTGGTAAAGGGAATTACAAAGTCGATTATTACTTTAAAGAATACAGGCTAAAAGTATCTTTAACACTAGATACAAAAGAGTACGAAAAAGAAGTAAGGCGAATGTTGGACGAGGTTGTTCCCGCGAATTTGATAATAGACTTCGGACTTCTATATAACACACATGAGATATTAGGTAGATTTACACACGAACAATTAAGTAAATATACGCATCAAAAATTAAGGGAAGATGCAGTATTGAACAAGTAGGAGGTGGAGAAAATGGTATATATTGAGTTTAAAGCAACAGGGTCAAATTTGAGAAGAACGGATTTAAACAAAGTTGTAGCGTATACCCAGAACGAGTTAAGTGCTAGATTTACGTTAAATTCAGACTGGGACGACCTTAATCCTATTGTGGCCGTTTTTAGTAAAGATGGAGGAACTTGTTACGATATGGTCTTAGACGATAACAAGGAATGTGTCGTGCCTTGGGAGGTTCTGTCAGGCAAGGGTGTTTTAACTGTATCTTTGGTAGGTGGGAACACTCTTACAAGCACAGAAGTAGAGATAAATGTATTAGCAACTGGTCAGCTTGGTGGGCTTGTATCACAGCCAACAGACACATTATACCAACAGCTTTTAACAAAATACAATAAAATCGAAGCAGACTGGGAAAGTTGCAAGACATTGTTAGACGCATACAAAAGTGAAGTATCTGCTAGCACAAGTGCTATAGACTCTACAAGAGAGAATGCAGTCAGTGAACTTACACAGATACAAGATAATGTAAATAGCTTGCTAGATGAGTGTAAAACAAATCTGAGTGAAGCTAAAGAAGTATACGACAAGTCTGTAGAGTTGCTTAACAGTATAGCTCTTAACAGTAAGTATCTCGCAAATGAGGGGCTTGTAATAGGGGCTGTAGAAAAGTGTAATGTAATAACTGCATTGTCTTCGGAAGAAACTTTGTCTTATATCGACATTGCACACGAGGTTATCTATAACAGCACAAACAATGGAGTAGATATTTATACAGACAGTGCAGATACAATAACACAGTTATTAAGCGAGAGTGCAGTCAGTTATGTAAATTTAGGAGGTGTAGCTTAGTGAAGAAATTAGGAAAAAACGCATTAGCAAATTTAGAGTTGGACACAAGTTGTCAAATTGACTTAGGGTCTATAGTTACGGCTATAGACAGTAGTAATTACAACTCTAATATTGTTTGGGGGTTTAATCACGATAACCCTATTCAAGATGACGATACTTTTAGACAGCAGAAAAGTATTGTGTTGGATGCTACAACAGAAGGCAAAGGTAGTGGTTCTGGCAAATTTATTATTGATTACTCAACAATAAAAAGTGATGAAGTCATTGTTCCAAATGTGCTGTCAGACGGTACTAAGAATTTAAACATTACAACAATCAATAATTTGCTTGCGACATGGAAAAATGATAAAGAGTATAGGGCAAAAATAAAAAATGTATATATCCCATACGGTGTTATTTCGCTGCAACAATTTTCGTTGGCAGGAACAAGTATCGAAGAAATAGACCTACCTGAAACAGTGAAAAATATATTCATGTATAGTTTAGCTTATACTTCCTTAAAAAATTTTAAAGGAGGAAATACTATAACAACTATTAGCGGCAACGCTTTTAGTAATTCTGCTTTAAAGGAATGTGATATAAGCGCAACATCAGTTACAACTTTAGCGGGGGCATTCTCCGGTTGTACAAAATTAACGAACATAAAATTGCCAAATGTTTTAGAAACAATAGGTGTTAATTGCTTTAGTGGTTGCACAGCTTTGACAGATGTGACAATTCCTACAAGTGTAACGAGTATAGACAGTACAGCTTTTGCTAATTGTCCTAGCTTAAAAACTATAACGATAAAGAAAAGTACAGACAGTATTAAAAATGCCCCTTGGGGTGCTACAAATGCTGAAATTATGTGGGAGGAATAAAAAATGAGAACAAGAGATTTAAAAAGATTAATTGCAGACGAAGGAAAGGTATTACAGAACACACAGACAGGAAAGACAGCATACTGCGTTGATGTTTTTGCTGAAAATGTCGATAATTGGAAAGAAATCGAGGATAAAGAACAGGAGGAATAATTATGCCGAATAAAACTTCAACTCTTGGACTTACAAAGCCGCTGAGGACGGAAGATTACAATGTAGAGGATTTTAATAACAATGCTGACAAGTTAGATGCGTTTGCAAAAATTACAGATACAAATATCGCAAGTCTGGAAGCAGACATAGATAATCATTCACATGTTTTAAGTGGAACAGGGATAAAAGGTGTTTTGCCTGTCAGCAAGGGTGGTACGGGGGCTGCAACAGCCTCTAATGCCATTAAAAATTTAGGGTTAGACGGTTTGGTTAAAACTTGTTACGTCGTTGCATCAAGTGACAGTGACGAGGAGTTAAAGAAGTACGCTGATTATATATGTGACATAAAAGATATGTCACAAGACGGAAACAAAATAGCAAATATAATAAACAAAGTTCCTAACAATTCGACTATACATTTTCTCGCTGGCACTTACACTATAAACAGTGTAATATTAGTAATTAACAAGCCTATAGCATTAATAGGGGCAGAAAACGGAAGTACAGAATTTATATTTACTAATGGAGGAACGGTAAATATTGGTAATGGCACAGAATTAAACAATGTATACATAAAAAATATTGCATTAAAAAGTGAAAGGTCAGTCGGTTATATAGGTGCAGGACTTTTACATATCGACAATGTAAATAAAATCAGACTAGAAAATTTAACACTGGAAGAAACAATACCTTCACAGGCTGCAGATGTTAATACTCCAACAACAATAACGATAACAAATTCTGCAAAAAATATGATTATGACCGGTTGCAGAATAAAAACTAACTATAGCAATTATTATGATAGGTATTACACTATTGATGTGAGAGGAAATACAGTTAATAGTATTATAATCGGAAGTACACTAGTAGGCAATGATGGATTTATGTTTAATATACAAAGCAAAGGGACAACTATCTATGAGCAGTTTGGAAATTTAGATTTTCAGTTGTATATAGATGGAGTAAAGCAAACTAAGGAGGCAGAATAAAATGGAAAAAATTTTTAACATTACATCAGTTGTTGTGGGAGTAGGCGGTGGCTTGCTCTCTTTTATTTTTGGTGGTTTAGATGTACTTATTTATGCACTTTTAGGTTTGACAGTTATTGATTTTATAACTGGACTTATAAAAGCTGTTTATACAAAAACTCTTTCAAGTGAAATATGCTTCAAAGGACTGTTAAAGAAAATTACAATTTATTTAGTAGTCGCAACTGCTGTTATTGTAAACAATGTAATAGGTGGAAATATTCCACTACGAGAAGTGGTAATTACTTTCTTCATATGTAATGAGGGCTTGAGTTTATTGGAAAATGTTGCTGTTATGACACCAGTACCAGAACAGTTAAAAAATGTATTATTACAGCTTAGAGATAGTAATAGTAAAAGTAAGGAGTGATTATATGGCTAAAACAGTTCAGGGATTATTAGAACATTGTAAGCAAGCATTAAGTAATAATGTTAAATATGTCTATGGAGCAAAAATGCAAGTACTTACATATAACCAAATAAAAGCATTACAAAATATGTATGGTAAAGGTTGTGTCTGGAATAGTGACTTAAATAAGGCAGGAAAACTTTGCTGCGATTGTAGTGGCTTAATATCATCCTACACAGGTATTGCTAGAAGTAGCAGTAATTACAAAGATACAGCATTATGTTCTATAAGCATAGCTGAGTTGAACAAAAATTGGAACAAATATGTTGGTTGGGCACTGTGGATGCAAGGACACATTGGGGTTGTAAGTAACACAAAAGGCTATTATTATGCTATGGACGGTTCTGCAAGAAATATGGTGCACTATCCAATGTCTAAGCAGAAATGGACACATTGTATTAAATTATGCGATATTAATTACGAGGAGGAAAAAGTAGTGAAGCAAAATATAAAAATCAACGGAAAAATTAAGACTGTAGATGCTATAAATAAAGACGGCTATACTTACATTAAAATTAGAGGCTTGTCTGATATTCTGAATATCGGTTATGACAAGGAAACTAAGTTAATTAGTGTAAGTGTAAAATAGATATATTCATTTTTTTATCAATAATCTTATAAATATACCTCAAAAAATTATTTATATTTATAAGGGAGATATTAAAATAATGATGAACAGTTTTATTTGTTGGATTGTGATGTGTATTGACAAAACTTTTGGTTGTTGATAAAATATTAATGTTGCTTCCAGCAACGATATTATTTTCTTTTTTTTGCGTGGGCTTAGGCTCACGCTTTTTTTGTGCAATAAATTTAAAAAAGCACTTGACATACTGCACAATGTGTAGTACACTAAGTGTAGTTCAAAGATGAACTACAAAAAAAGAAAAAGAAAATAATATTTTAAACTGGAGGTAACAATTATGAGCAACAAAAAAGGAAACAGTAATATGGCTATTGTAGAAATTTTAAGAAATAAAGGGATACCTGTCAAAGGGTATACTTTAGCAAACAATGTTTACTCTAAAGATACATTGTCTTTAGAGGATGTGGAAATAATCAAAAAAAGCGATAATGTTGGATATGTGAAGGTTATCGCAGATTTTGGCACAAATTGCATGTACGATTTGTTTATTGGTTTTAAAGATGGCGAAGAATTGACTGCAAGGGTTAACGCAGTTACAGATGTTTGGAGTGCGTTTTTAAACTTTGGATTTAACCCTCAGTCATTCGGAGTCTACCCAATTTCGAATGAAAAACTACAAGAAATAGGCTTCGAGGGAGAAAAAGATTATTGGGGTAGGTTGGAAGGAAAATATTTCAAATTCTTTGATAATAATGAAAAGGTTAAAGAAATATGGACGAGACAATGTGGTACTGTCAACGAGGGTCTTGTAGAGTTCACAGACGGAACTTTCGCAACAATTGACTTTTGGCAGGTATAAAGGAGGAAAAAATTATGTTAAATATAACTTTAGAAAATTGGAGAGATTACTCTGACGAACTAGGCTTCAGCACAGTCCCTGAACTGTCCATAGCCTTGGGAGTACCGCTTAGAACCCTTGAAAGTTGGTTATATAATCAGAGAAAGCCAGCTGAGTATACAGTCGAAATGATAACGGAAAAATTAAATAGCATCATTAGGGACAGGTATATTGAAGATGCAAAGCTCACCGCAAAGAAAATAAAAGAGGTGGGGAATAAAAAAGACATAAGAAAATTAAGAACAGACCTATTGAGAGCAATGGAGTATGGTGACTGGCGTGGCATATTTAACGCTATTACTTTGATGCACCATTTAACAGATGTGTGTATAGGATTCGTTTTTATTTTGTTGAAAGATTGGGATAAATATGATAAGGATTATCCCGAAAAAGGATATTATTACTGCGTCTTGCAAACATTTGCAATTGCCTTGATGGCCTTGAATTGATACAAAAAGCCCCAAAGGGATAAATCTTTGGGGCTTTTTGTGTATTTTGTTTCTAACAATGACAGTATCGACTGGAAGGAATTAGGTGTTCAAGCTGAAATTGATAAGGTGTTAAATCACAAGCATTTGGGAAATGGTTCAATAATTCTTTTCCACAATGATGCCAAGTACACACCTGAATGTTTAGATACTATTATTAAGGGGCTTAAAGAGAAAGGTTTTGAGATAGTGCCTATAAGCCAGTTAATACATAAGGATAATTACTATATGGACGTTGAGGGAAGACAAATTTTAAATAGCTAAATTGTTTTTATAGACTTAGGTTTTTGCCTAGGTCTATTTTAAGGTAAATCGGAAAGATAAATCTGATGATTTATAAACAAATAAAACTTTTTAAAACATATTGACTTGGAGTTAGGTTCAAGAAGTATAATGATGTTGAAAAGTAGGTTTAGAATTTAAAATTTAACAGTACAAATGTTTTTTATTGAGGGATAATTTTTTTGTTAGATTTAAAGGAAACAAGTGGAAAGAATTTAGAGTTATCTAAACAGAGAAAACCTCCTTTGCTTTTGAAAGGAGGTTTTAAATAGTGAATCGGAAAGATAAATCCGATGGCTTGCTTGCCAAGCCACAAATTAACGCAGTTAATTTGTTCTGAATAGTGAATCGGAAAGATAAATCCGATGGCTTGTTTATCAAGCCATAAATTAACGCAGTTAATTTGTTCTGAATAGTGAATCGGAAAGATAAATCCGATGGCTTGTTTATCAAGCCACAAATTAACGCAGTTAATTTGTTCTGATTCAATATTTTCCTAAAGGAAGTTCCAGACCGTTGTTTAACATAATATCTTCGTTTAGCAATATGTCGTGAGGATTTCCGTCGGCTACAATTTTTCCATTACTTAGTACAATTACCCTTTGGCATATTTCCATAGCCATATCTAAATCGTGGGTAGTTATTATTTTGGTTTTATCAAGGTTTTTAATTATGTTTATAAGGACTTTTCTATTTCTAGGGTCAAGTCCTGTTGTTGGCTCATCAAGAAGTATACACTTTGGCTCTATGGCTAATATTGTTCCTAGAGATGCAAGTTTCTTTTCTCCACCGGAAAGTTTAAAAGCCGGCTTATTTAATATATCAGTTATGTTTAACATTTTGGCTATGTCATTAACTCTTTGGTCAATGTTATCAAAACCGAAGTTTTCTAAGCCAAAGGCTATATCCTGTTTTACTGTGGGCATAAAAAGCTGTGAATCAAAGTCTTGAAATACAAAGCCTAGCAAAGTACGGATTTTATTGTAATTCTTTTTTACTACAGGCATATTTTCAATTGTTATACTGCCAGTGTAGTTACCTAACAATCCAGTCATAAGCTGTAAAAGTGTAGACTTTCCTGCACCGTTACTACCTATCAGACATAGGCTTTCTCCTTGATTTATTTCAAAGGAAATGTTGTCTAATATAACATTGTTTTCGTAGCTAAAGCTGACATTTTGAAATTTTATAAAACTCATTATTTCACCAACCCTTTAAGTAATACAAAAATTAATAATGATACTAGAATGAATATGTAGTCAAAAAGGTGGAATTTTATATTGCTGTTTATGGCTTTGTTTTCGCCAAAGCCCCTTAAGTACATACTGTTGTAAAGGTCTTTACCTCTTTCCAAAGTTCTGTAAAAAAGATTTCCCAGCAGTGAACCCCATACCTTAATATTAAAGCCTTTTTGGTTTGGAGCAATTAAAGAATAGGCTTTTGTAATTGTATTAAGCTGTTCTATAATTAGAAAAATATATCTGTATAGCAATACAAGTATCCACACAAATATTTCGGGAAGCTTTAGTTTTATAAGTCCATAGGCTAAATTGTATATGCCTGTTGTACATATAAATTCGTAAAGGGCAGTTAAAGAAAGTATGCTCTTTATTGTAAATGTTATAAAAGATACTACGCCAAAGGTAGTTTTTATACCAAAGACAACTACCTCATTGTTATTAAAAAATATATTTCCTATGCCTATAAACAGTATTACGGGAACTATAATCAATAGTCTTTTTGATGTTTGAATAACAGGAAGTTCAGACAATATAAGAATTACAATAGGGTATATGAACCAAGGCAAAAGGGCAGAAATTGAATACCTATAGCAGGAAGTGACCATTACAATATATATAATGGTCACAGCAAGTTTTGATATAGGATTTAATTTATGTATTATTGTATTTTTTAATGAAAGATTGTCAATTAAGTTGATTTCATTAAGAGCTTTTTCTAGTTTGTTCATTTTTAGCACCCTTTTTGTAAAATCTGAATATTAAACTTCCACCAATAAGTATAACGGCAACTAATACTGAACCTACGATGCCACTAAAACTTGTGCCTAAAATTTCATTGTTGGAATTTGAAATTGAGTAATCTGGCAATAGGGCAGTTTTTTCCTGTATTTCAGAGGCTTTGTCATATGCACTTCCCTTTGAATCAAGTTCTGTTGAACCGGCTACATTTTCCATTGACCACTCAAGACCGTCAGGACTTGATGATGCAAGAAGTGAAATGCCACCACCAATTAATACTGTAACAATGCCTAATATGGCAATAACCTTTTTAAATGAAAATTCATTGCTTTTTTCATTTAGGTTCAACATTTCAGGTCTTGTGTTATACACAAATATAAGCACAGCTGATGTTATTAAGCCCTCTACAAAACCTATAGCCAAGTGGATGGGTTGCATAAATGATAAAAATGTTAAGAACGGAAGTTCTGTTACACCGGAAATTAATGTTTCCAAAGTAACACTAAATGCACCAAGCTGTAAACTTAAAACACTTCCCAATATACTTGCAATCAATATTTTTTTCTTTGATGGATTTTTGTCTAATATTGGCTTGTATATGCAGAAATATCCGAAGAAACAAGCATAAAAAGCCATATTCCAAACATTACAACCATATGCCATTAGACCACCGTCAGCGAAAAGCAGACATTGTAATAACAGTATAGCCATCATTGAAAGGAAACCACCGTAAGGTCCTATTAATGCAGAAAGTAAAAGCCCACCACATAAATGACCACTTGAACCGGTTCCGGGAATTGTAAAGTTGACCATTTGTGTTGCAAATACAAAAGCACCCATAACACCCATAACCGGTATATTTTCAGGTTTATTTTCTTTTTTTATTTTAAATATGCTGTAAGCACCTACTGCCAAAGATGCTACAGCCATACCTGTTGCAACAGGTGGAGAAACTAAGGCATCTGCCATATGCATAAAAATCACTCCTTTGTTTTTTATCTATTTTTTGGAAGTATATCATTAAAATTTGTGGTGTACAAGCCCCATAGGGGGTTGTAAATTTATGAAATTTATTATAAAATTATGACGAGGTGAAATTATGGATAATAATTTAGTACATACCCATATTGATAGTGACGGCAAGGAGTATACTCATAGCCATACTCACACTCATACCCAAACAAAGGCTGTTATAAACAGACTTTCTAAAATATCCGGACACGTAGAGTCCATTAAAAGAATGGTTGAATCCGGTCGTGATTGTAGCGAGGTTCTTACACAGCTGGCAGCCGTTAAGGCAGCAGTTTCAGCAGTAAGTAGCATTGTGCTAAAGGACCATATTGAACACTGTATTGTTGATGCAGCCAGGGAAAATGATAAAGAGGCTATTGCCGATTTAATAAAATCTATTGATAGATTTGTGAAGTAATTTGACTTAATCGTTAAATTATGATACCATAGAGTGGAAAGAAATAATTATGTATTTTTAGACAAAGAGGTCATTTTATATGGTCTCTTTTTTTGTTTTTTACAGGGAGGGAACATTAAATGAGATTAAATCCTAAGGAACAGGAAAAACTTATGCTTCATTTTGCAGGTAAGCTTGCAGAGGAGCGAAAAAATAGAGGGTTAAAGTTAAACTACGTAGAGTCAGTTGCTTATATCAGTTCAGAACTTTTGGAATATGCAAGAGATGGCAAAACTGTTGCAGAGCTTATGCAGTTAGGTACAAAAATATTGACTAAAGACGATGTAATGGAAGGTGTTGCAGATATGGTACACGAAGTACAGGTTGAAGCAACTTTCCCAGACGGCACTAAACTTGTAACAGTTCACAATCCAATTCAGTAAGGAGGAATACATAATGAAAATAGGCGAAATTATGCCTCTTGATAGAGAGATTACACTTAATGAAGGCAGAAAAACAGTATGTATTGATGTTGCAAATACTGGCGACAGACCTATTCAGGTAGGTTCACATTTTCATTTTTTTGAGGTTAATAAACTTCTTAGCTTTAACAGAGAAAAGGCTTATGGTATGCGTCTTGATATACCATCCGGCACTTCTGTGCGTTTTGAACCAGGGGAACAAAAATCTGTTCAGCTTGTAGAAATTGTTGGTAATAGAGCTGTATATGGACTTAATGATTTGACATCAGGAAATATTGATGAAAAGAGAGATACAGCTATTAGTATGGCAAAAGAAAAAGGCTTTAAGGAGGTTTAACTATGGCTTGTAAAATTAGTGGCGAAAAATATGCAATGATGTATGGTCCTACGGTTGGAGATAAGGTTAGACTTGCTGACACAAATCTTGTAGTTGAAGTTGAAAAGGACTATACAATTTATGGTGATGAAGTTAAGTTTGGTGGAGGTAAGACAATCAGAGATGGTATGGGTCAGTCAGTAAATACTACAAGTGCTGACGGCGATCTTGACCTTGTTATTACTAACGCCCTTATTATAGATTATACTGGTATTATAAAGGCTGATATTGGTATTAAAAATGGAAAAATTGTTGGCATAGGTAAAGCAGGCAACCCAGATGTTATGGACGGCGTAACACCAAATATGACTATTGGTGCGTCAACAGAGGCTTTGGCAGGAGAAAACCTTATTGTTACAGCCGGTGGTATTGATTCTCATATTCATTTTATCTGTCCTCAACAGGTAAATGCTGCCTTATGTGGAGGTATTACTACTATGATTGGTGGTGGTACAGGTCCGGCTGATGGTACAAACGCCACAACTTGTACTCCGGGACCTTGGAATTTGGAAATGATGTTAAAGGCTGCTGATGAATACCCTATTAATTTAGGCTTTTTAGGCAAGGGTAATTGTGGTAGTGAAAAGCCTTTAATTGAACAGATTGAAAACGGTGCTATGGGACTTAAAATTCACGAGGACTGGGGTGCGACACCGGCAGTTATTGACAGAGCTTTAAGTGTAGCAGACAAATATGATGTTCAGGTTGCAATTCATACAGATACTTTAAATGAGGGTGGTTGTGTAGAAGATACAATTGCTGCTTTAAAGGGTAGAGTTATACATACTTATCATACAGAGGGTGCCGGTGGTGGACATGCTCCAGATATTATTAAGGCAGCATCAGTTCCTAATGTACTTCCGTCATCAACTAATCCAACTATGCCATTTACTGTAAATACTATAGATGAACATTTGGATATGCTTATGGTTTGCCATCATCTTGATAATAAAATTCCGGAAGATGTAGCTTTTGCAGACTCTCGTATTCGTCCTGAAACTATTGCTGCTGAAGATGTACTTCACGATATGGGTGTATTTTCAATGATGAGTTCAGATTCTCAGGCTATGGGTCGTATTGGAGAGGTTGTTACAAGAACTTGGCAGACAGCTCACAAGATGAAAGAGGAAAGAGGTCCTTTACCTGAAGAAACAGGGGACAATGATAACTTTAGAGTTAAGAGATATATTTCAAAGTATACTATAAACCCAGCTATAACTAACGGTGTAGCAGATTACATCGGTAGTGTTGAAGTTGGCAAGTTTGCAGACCTTGTGTTGTGGAACCCAGCTTTCTTTGGTGTTAAACCTGATATGGTAATTAAGGGTGGTATGATAGCAATGTCTAAAATGGGCGATGCCAATGCGTCTATTCCTACTACACAGCCTGTTATATATCAGCCAATGTTTGGTGCACAGGGTGGAGCAAAATATAAAACTTGCCTTACTTTTGTATCTCAGGCATCTATGGATAACAATGTAAAGGAAAAATTCGGTATTCAGAAAAACGTTGTGCCAGTTAGAAATTGTAGAAATATTTCAAAAGCTGATATGAAGTTTAACAGTGGTACACCGGAAATTACAGTTGACCCGGAAACTTATGAAGTAAAGGCTGACGGTGTATCTCTTAAATCAGAGCCTGCTGAAAAATTGCCACTTACTCAGCTCTATAGTTTATTTTAAGGAGAATTGTTATGTTGTGTGAAAAGGTATTAGGAAAATTAAGTGATGAAAAATTTAAAAATTTAAATGTAGACTATGTTGATATTGATTGGTATGATGCTTTTAAAAAGCTCCATAAAAAGGTGTCAGATGAAGGCAGAGAAGTAGGCATAAGACTTGATAACGATATTTTGACTAAGGGACTTAATCAGGACGATGTACTTGGTGTTGATGGTGATACAGTTATTGCTGTAAATATTCCTCCTTGTGATGTTATTGTGGCAAAAGTTGCTGAAAATCACCCACATATTGTGCCTAAGGTATGCTATGAAATTGGTAACAGACACGCAACACTATTTTATGGCGACACACCTTTTGAATATATTACACCTTTTAATCAGCCTATGCTTGATATGCTCAACAAAATACATGGTGTAACTGCTACAGTAGTAAATATGAAACTTAATTTTGATAAGAGTATTTCATCTACTATAAACAATCATACCCACTAAGGTGAAAGTTATGGATTTTAATAAGGATTTTTTGCTTTTGCAAATAAATGATGCTCTTTTTCCTATAGGTGGATATTCCCACTCTTTTGGACTTGAAACCTATATTCAAAAAAATATTGTGACAAATGGGGAAAAGGCAAAGGAATATATTTTAAGCCGAATTAATAATAGTATTAAATATACAGAACTTTTGGGAATAAGGTTGGCTTATAATAGGGCAGAAAAGGCTGATGTTGAAGGTCTTTTGAATATTGATGAAATTTTGACAGCATCAAAAATACCTTCTGAAATAAGAACAGCATCTTTAAAAATGGGTTCAAGATTTGTTAAAACAATAAAAAATTGTCGGTCTTATTTTGTTACAGATATTTTTGATAAATATTTGGCACAGGCTAAAAATATACACCACATTACAGCCTATGCTGTAGTGTGTGCTAGTGCCAAAATACCTCTTAATAAGGCTTTGGAGGGATTTTTGTTTGCACAATGTTCAGCAATGGTAACTAATTGTGTAAAAACTGTGCCTTTAAGTCAAAGTCAGGGGCAAAAGATATTGTCAGAATTATTTGAAGTAATGGGAAATGTTATAAGTGATGTTTTAGTCGCTGATGAGGAGGATTTCTGTGCCTCTTGCCCAGCCTTTGATATAAGGTCAATGGAACATCAGGAACTTTATTCCAGATTATATATGTCATAGAAACTAGGAGTGATAATATGAGTTATACTAAAATTGGTGTAGCAGGTCCAGTTGGTTCCGGTAAAACTGCACTTATTGAGATTTTAATAAGAAAATTGGCAAAGGACTACAGCATTGGTGTAATTACAAATGATATTTACACTAAGGAAGATGCTGAATTTTTGTGTAAAAACAGTATTTTGCCACGAGAGAGAATTATAGGTGTTGAGACAGGTGGCTGTCCACATACAGCCATAAGAGAAGATGCCTCAATGAATTTAGAGGCTGTAGAAGAATTAATGGACAGATTTCCTGATATTGAACTTATGTTTATTGAAAGTGGTGGAGATAATCTGTCTGCTACATTTAGCCCAGAACTTGTAGAGGCTACAATATTTGTAATTGATGTATCTGAGGGAGATAAAATACCACGAAAAGGTGGCCCAGGTATATCAAGAAGTGACTTGCTTATTATTAACAAAATTGACTTAGCTCCATATGTTGGTGCTGACCTTTCTGTTATGGAAAGAGACTCTAAGAAAATGAGAGGAGATAAGCCTTTTATGTTTACAAATATTAGAGATGACCAAGGTGTTGACGAGGTAGTTAAGTGGATAAAAGAAAATGTTATGCTTGAAGGATTGAAGTAAATGGATAATAGATATGGCAAAACTTCAAAACTGGACCTTACTATGGAGCGTAGAGATGATAAAACTATATTAAGTGATGTGTTTTTTACAGCTCCATTCAAGATAATTAAGCCTTTTTATGATAAGGATTATATGCAGGTTATGCAGATTTCTGTTTCAGCCGGAATAATGGAAGGGGATAAACAGGAAATCTCCATAAAAGCCCTTGAAAATAGTAAAAGCGAAATAATTTCACAAGCCTATGAGAAAATACATAAAATGGAAAATGGTTTTGCTCAGAGAAATATTGAAATAGAAATAGGGGCCAATAGTGAACTGATTTATAATCCATTACCTGTAATACCTTTTAAAAATTCTGCATTTAAAAATTCACTTTCCGTCAATTTGAAAGATAGTAGTTCTAAATTTATATTAAACGAAATACTTACTTGTGGCAGAGTCTACAGTGGAGAAAAGTTTGAATATAAATTCTATAATTCAAGGGTTTGTGTCAGAGAAAATGGCAGACTTGTTTTTATGGATAATTCTCGCTATTCTCCGGATAGGACAAATATGTCAAATATAGGAATGTATGAGGGTTATACACACCTTTTTAATTTTGTTGTGTTTAACTATGATTACGATATGGAATGTTTGAAAAATTCTGTTAGTGTATTTTGTAATGAGAATAAATACATTGGCGGAGTTACAACCGGTGACTCTAATAGTCTAGTTATAAAAATACTGGGAGATAATGCTGACAGGCTTTTAAAGTACAGTGAAAGGTTAGTCGAATATTTCAAAAAATATAAAAAATGAATTAATCTTAATAAAAAAATTCATTTTTTGTAAAAATTCTCTTGACAAGTTAATAAAAATTTGCTACAATGCAAACAATTCTGATGCACAATTATTTCAGAAGTTATAAGCTATTATATTTGTAATGCTTTATTTGAAACTTTGTATAATATGTATTGTTTTTAGACAATGGCGTCACTTGATTTGAATTATGAAAATCAAGGGGCGTCATTTTTTTATGATTAAGTAGTAAAGATAATACATAAAAATTTAAGAGAATTTGGAGGTACAAAATTATGAAAATGAAATTGTGGAAGAAAGCTGTAGCTTTGTTATTAGGTTCAACATTACTTTTTGGTATGACAGCTTGTGGAGAAAGTAGCCCAGCTAGTAGTACAGCTGATAGTGGTGATACAGTAAAGGTTGGTTTACTCCATTCATTAAGTGGCACAATGGCAATAAGTGAAACATCAGTAAGAGATGCTGAGCTTTTGGCTATTGAAGAAATCAATGCTGCTGGTGGTGTACTTGGTAAGCAGATTGAAGCTGTTGAAGAAGATGGTGCTTCTGAACCTTCAAAGTTTGCTGAAAAGGCACAGAAACTTTTACAGGACGATAAGGTTGCAACAATTTTTGGTTGTTGGACATCAGCATCAAGAAAGGCTGTTAAGCCAGTTGTTGAAGGTATGAATGGTTTACTTTGGTATCCAGTACAGTATGAAGGTATGGAAAGTTCTGAAAATATTATGTATATGGGTGCTGCTCCTAATCAGCAGGCTGTACCGGCTATTGACTATTGCTACAATGACAAGGGATACAAGAATTTCTATTTGTTAGGTTCTGATTATGTATTCCCTCAGACAGCAAATATGATTGCTAAGGCTCAGATTTCAGCTTTAGGAGGTCAGACTGTTGCTGAAGAATATGTACCTCTTGGTCATACAGACTTCCAGACAATTATTGCAGATATTAAGGCTAAAAAGCCGGACGTAATTATTAATACATTAAACGGTGATTCAAACGTTGCCTTCTTCAAACAGCTTGCAGACGCAGGTGTTACATCAAATGATGTAATGACAATGTCATTCTCTATTGCAGAAGAAGAAGTAAATTCTATTGGTGCTAACTTACTTGATGGTCACTTAGTAGCTTGGAATTACTATATGACAACAGATACACCTGAAAACAAGAAGTTTGTTGAGGCTTATAAGGCTAAGTTTGGTAAGGATAGAGTTACATCAGACCCAGTTGAGGCAGCCTACATTGGTGTTTATCTTTGGAAAGAGGCTTGTGAAAAGGCAGGTAGCTTTGATGTAGATGCTATTAAGGCAAACTGTGGTGGTCTTACATTCCAAGCACCTGAAGGTCTTGTAACTTTAAACGGCGATAACCACCATATTTCAAAGACAGTTAGAATTGGTCAGATTTCATCTGACGGTACTATTAATGAAGTTAAGTCAACAGATTCTCCAGTTGAGCCAGACCCATATTTAACAACTTACGATTGGGCAGTAGCTGCTAATTTAAAACCTCTTGAATAATTTTGAAGTATTGAAAATTATTTTTAGATTGTCTGACAGGTGGGCTTAGTTCCACCTGTTAGTTTTTAGTGAAAAAAATAATAGGAGGAAAGTTTATGAATATAATGACAGTAATATTTAATGGACTAAGCACTAGCTCAATATTGTTAATAACTGCCTTAGGTTTGGCAATAACTTTTGGTCTTATGCGAGTTATTAATATGGCTCATGGTGAGTTCATTATGATTGGTGCTTATACTACTTATGTGGTTCAAAATCTGTTTTCAGCATTTTTGCCAAGTAGTGTTTTTGATGCTTATTACATAGTTGCTCTTTTTGCTGCCTTTGGTGTAGCTTTTGCTATAGGGGTAATTATGGAAAAGTTAATTGTTTCAAGATTGTATGGAAATGAAATTGATAGTTTGCTTGCTACATGGGGTGTCAGCCTTATTTTACAGCAGTTAGCCCGTAGCATATTTGGTGCACAGCCGGTTAATGTAAAAGCTCCTTCATTTTTACAGGGCAATGTAGGTACTGGCGATGTAACTTTTTCTTATGTAAGAATTTTCATTATTGTAATGATGATTTTCTGTCTTGTAGGTGTTTGGTTACTTATGTACAGAACTAACTTTGGTTCTAAAATGAGAGCTACAATGCAGAATAGAAGTATGGCACAATGCCTTGGTATTAACACTAAAAAAATGGATAGTATTACATTCGGTATTGGTTCTGGACTTGCAGGTCTTGCAGGCTGTTCTATATCATTGCTCTTTTCTATTGATTCAACACTTGGTACAAAGTACATTGTTGATACATTTATGGTAGTAGTTCTCGGTGGTGTAGGTAAACTTCTTGGTACATTCTGTGGTGCAGACATTATAGGTTTTTCAAGTGTGTTTATGGAAAACTTAACTTCAGCATCTATAGCAAAGTTTATTGTACTTATTATAGTTATTGTATTTCTTCAGAAAAAGCCACAGGGCTTGTTTACAATTAGAAGTCGTTCACTTGATGATTAACAGGAGGTGTTATAATGAAAAGTTTTTTTACTAAAAATCCACGAAATATTGCCTTTTCTATAGTAGTAATACTTCTTGCATTAGTGCCTCTTTTTACAGATATGGGACTTCTCACTTCATCAAGTATTGTTAGATTTGGCAGATACATAACTTTTGCAATAGTTGCTATTGGTATTGACCTTATTTGGGGTTATACTGGCATACTCAGTCTTGGTCATGGTATTTATTTTTGTCTGGGTGCTTATGGTATGGCAATGTATTTACTGCTCCAAAAAACTGGTGGAAAAATAACTGACTTTATGCAAAGAGGTGGTTTTACAGAACTTCCTTGGTTTTGGAAACCTTTTAATTCATTGCCATTGTCTATTATACTTATGATTGCTGTACCAACATTAATAGCGTGGGTAATAGGTTATTTTATATTTAAAAGCAGAGTTAAAGGTGTTTATTTTTCAATTATATCTCAGGCACTTACTTGGGCTATGTATACACTTTTTAATGGACTTCAGCCTTATACAAACGGTACAAATGGTATAACAGGTATTGATACAATTATAGGTTCTTACTATAATCCAAATAATATAAAGATTTTATTTTACATAGCTTTAGTAGTTCTTGTTCTTGTTTATGCTTTGACTTCATTTTTAATAAGTACAAAGTTTGGCAAAATACTTGTTGCTATAAGAGATGGCGAAAACAGAACATATTTCTCAGGCTATAAGGTTAGTTCATTTAAGAATTTTGTATATGTACTTTCTGCTGTTTTTGCTGCAATAGCCGGTGCGTTATATGTAAACCTTAACAACTCAATTTCTCCTACAGAAATGAGTATTACTTTTTCAGTTGGTATGGTAATTTGGGTTGCTGTAGGTGGCAGAGGTTCTTTAATAGGTGCTGTTATTGGTGCAATTCTTGTTTCAGCTTGTGAATTTAGTGTTAGTTCAGCTTTCCCAAGTGTATGGCAATACTTTATTGGTATATTCTTTACAGTAGTTATACTTTTCTTTAGACGAGGTATTGTAGGTATTGCATCTGATTTAGTTGCAAAGTTTAATTTAAAGAAAGCAACAGGTAAGGAGGCGTGATTATGGCAAATAAAATTCTATCTCTTGAAAATATATCTGTTGTTTTTGATGGATTTAAGGCATTGACAGATGTAAATATAAATGTAATGGAAAATACAATTCATTTCTTTATTGGTCCTAATGGTGCAGGTAAAACTACACTTTTGGATATTATTTGTGGCAAAACTAAGCCTACAAATGGCAAGGTTAAGTATTTCCCAGACGGTAAGGAAATTACATTAACCGGTATGAAAGAGTACCTTATAGTTGGTCTTGGTATTGGTAGAAAATTTCAGGTTCCCTCTGTATTTACAAATCTTACAGTATATGAAAATATGGAATTATCTCTTAAAAATGGAAAAGGTGTAATAAGTTCTATTTTTTCAAAGCCAACAGAAGAAGAAAAAGAGCGAATAGATGAAATTCTTGATATGGTTGACCTTTTGGATAAAAAGGAATACAAGGGCATTAATCTTGCCCATGGGGAAAAACAATGGCTTGAAATAGCTATGCTCCTTGTTCAGAAGCCAAAAGTTATATTGCTTGACGAACCTGTTGCCGGTATGGGTAAGCCTGAAACTTATAAAACAGGAGAAATTTTAAAACAAATTAAAAATGAATGTACAGTTGTTATTGTTGAACACGATATGGAGTTTGTAAAAATGATAGCTGATATGGTAACAGTAATGCACGAGGGTAAAGTGCTTATGGAGGGTGATATTGACTCCATACTTGGTGATGAAACTGTACAGAAAGTTTATTTAGGCAGAGGAGGAGAAAGAAATGCTGAAGATTAATGGTCTTGATACCTATTATGGTGAAAGTAAAATAATAGATAATCTTTCCCTAGAAGTGCCTAAGGGAAAAATAGTGTGTCTTATTGGTAGAAATGGCGTAGGCAAAAGTACAACACTTAAATCAATTATGGGTCTTACAAAAACGCCAAAGGGCAGTATTATGTTTGATGGCAAAGAAATAATCAAAATGAAGCCTTATGAAAGAGCTAAACTGGGTATAGGCTATGTTCCACAGGGACGAGATATATTCCCTCAAATGACAGTTGAAGAAAATCTTAAATTGGGACTTCAAGTAAAAGGTGGTAAGGGTAAAATTCCACCAAATGTTATTGACCTGTTTCCAATCATAAGTAAATTTATGCTTAGAAAAGGTGGCGACCTTTCAGGTGGTCAGCAACAACAGCTTGCTATAGCAAGAGCCTTGGTTTCTGAACCTAAAATGCTTATACTTGATGAACCTACAGAAGGTATTCAGCCATCTATTATTGCCGATATTGGCTATGCTATTAAGAAAATAAATGAATGGACTGGAATAACTATACTTATTGTTGAGCAGTATTTGGATTTTGTACTTGATGTAGCAGAGGAATACTATGTTATGGATAAAGGTGCTATCGTTATGAGTGGCAAAACTAAAGATGCCAATAAGGAAGAAATACAGTCAAGAATGACAATTTAATATAAGTTATAGCTTATTTTTTATATTTGACTTTATATGCCAATGTCATTATAATTATCATTAAAATATTTAGATTGTGGGATTGAGCATATGAAAAGACCTAAAATAAAAATAACTATTATAGACAGAATAGGAAAATGTGGTTGTCACAGAGGGCATAAAGTGGGGGATACTTTTGATTTCGATACTGAAAGAGGAAAACTTTGCCCTATGGCTATGCACGTTGCTTTTCCTTACATTGACATTTTGAGATATGGTGGTTCTATTCCAAATCAAAAAAATGGTGAGGCTGTTTTTTGCTGTCCTGATGTAGACACAATAAATGTATTTAAAATTGAAGTTGTAGAAGAATAATAAAAGCTCCGTAAAGCATATCAGCTAAACGGAGCTTTTAATAGTGAATCGGAAAGATAAATCCGATGGCTTGTTTACAAGCCACATTTTGCAAAGCAAAATGTTCTGACAATGAACCGAAAGATAAATCGGACACACGAAGTGTGGCTTTCAACGAAGTTGAAAGTTCTGACAAGTGAATCGGAAAGATAAATCCGATGGCTTGGTTGTCAAGCCACAAATTAACAAAGTTAATTTGTTCTGAATGTTGAATATTAAAGAGTCCGTGGCGAGTGTTGTGTTAGCCCTA
>ERZ856578.1367-NODE-1367-length-46235-cov-4.773994_pt1 | contig 46235 bp, 43 predicted proteins | sample MGYA00514384_ERZ856578 | MGnify/ENA primary metagenome ERZ856578 (study PRJEB29103, sample SAMN06111958) | human gut metagenome | biome: human gut; feature: ankylosing spondylitis patient; material: healthy_person | host: Homo sapiens | place: China:Hangzhou...
CATCTCCTGGTCGACCTTTTCAGAGGCCTGGTCAAAGGTGATCTCGCCGCCTTCCACGGTGGAGACGCCGAAGGAGACGCTGAGGGTCAGGTGCTCGTCGCTGCGCTGGGAGAGCTTTTGGCGGATGCGGTCCACCAGGGCGTGGGCCTGGTCGTTGGGGCAGTGGGTACACAGGATCAAAAACTCGTCCCCGCCCACCCGCATGGCGACGTCGTTGGGGGAGACCGACTCCTGGATGACATTGGCCACCCGCTGCAACAGCAGGTCGCCATACTCGTGGCCCAGGGTGTCGTTGGTCCGCTTTAAATAGTTGCAGTCGGCCATGATGAGGCTGACAGGCAGGTCCCCGGCGCGGACGAAGCGCTTGCTGCGGGACTCCATTTAGTTGCGGTTGTGCAGGCCGGTGAGCTTATCTTTAAAGGACAGCTCCTCCGTCTGCTTCACCGAGGTGATATCCCGGGTGGTGATGAGCAGAGCCTGGATGTTGCCATAGCCGTCGAACTTTTGGGGGATGAGCATGACGGAGAACCAGGCGTCGTGGCAGTCCTTTACCTCGCAGCCCAAAAACGGCTTGCCTTTCAGGCGCTCCGGCATGGTGTCCAGGTCCAAAAAGTGCATCACGGTGGGGTAGTAGTCCGCTTTTACCTCCGCGTAGACGGCATAGACATAATAGCTGCTGTACACCCGGCGCAGGCCATAGTAGGTGGTGTGCTGATAGTCAAACTTGGTAAAGGCCCCGTCCTTCCACTGGGTGGTGGAGGCCAGCTGGTGATACTGGGCGGTGCCCAGCTCGTCCACGATGGCGCTGTTGGTGGACAGGACCTGGGTCCCGTCGGTGATGACCAGGGTGGGATTTTTGTCAAAGCTGTTGTTGGTCAGGATGCTGCGGATGGTCAGCTCGTATGGGTCGGAGGCCGGCTTTTCCGTGGAGGCATAGCACAGGATCAGGCGGCTTCCGTCGTCGGTGGCGGTGGCCGCCATGTCATAGGGGACATCGTTCAGGGTCATGTGGTCCACATAGGTCTTCTCCGGGTGGGCCAGAATGTCCTGCATGTTCTTTTTCACTGTGGTCTCACACCACAGGGACAGGGTGTCCTGGTGGTCCATGTCGGCCTGGGCAATGGGCTGGAGGTCCTGGTCCAGGATGACGATGCCGCCCACATGTTCGGTGTAGATAAACTCCTTTAAAAAGGCGGGGTCGGCCAGCTGCTGGGGGGAGATGAATTTTTTCAGCCCGTCCGCCTTGTCCAGCAGGTCCTGGAGGGCCCGGGCGGAGCTGCCCCTGGTGTAGTTGTCAAATTTCTTGCACTCGGCCTGGACAAAGGCGGTGGTCTCCTCCGCCATTTTATAGGTCTCCGCCAGGTCCTGATACTGGATCATGATCCCCACGCCCACAAAGACGCAGATGCTGACCACCAGGAAAATGCCCACGGCCAGCTGGAGCCACCGGGAAGCTGCGCGCTTAATGATGCACATGGGCGGCCTCCTCTCCTGCGGACGTATACCGCTGATAGATCGTGTCGATGGTGCCGTCGGCCTTCATCTCCTAAATAGCGGCGTCGATGTCCTGGCAGCGGGTGGTGTCGTCGTCCAGGCGGAAGGCCACGGCCAGGTCGGCGGTGAGCATGGAGCCGTCCAGAAAGCGGAATTGCTCCGGGTAGCTGTCAACCACCTCTTGCAGCACGGCCTCGTGGCCGCCTAGGGCCCCGGTATAGCCCTTGACAAAGGCGGTCTCCGCCATCTCAAACGTCCCGCAGGCGTAGATATGCAGGGTGGGGCGGCTGTCGGCGCGGCTGAGCAGCAGCTCTTCGATCTTGGAACCGGCCCGGACCGCCATGCCAGGGCCAGCGTTCAGTTCGTTTAAGTCCTGGTCGGGGCTTTTGACGTCCACGATGGCCCGCAGGTCGCTTTGCAGATAGGCGTCCGTCCAGCGGTAGTCGTCCTCCCGGCCGTTCTTGATGAAGGCGCTCCAGAGACAGTCCACCGTCCCGTTCTGAAGGTCCTCATCCCGGTCCGTCCAGGAGATCTGGATGAAGTCGGGCTGATATCCGGCCCTGCGGCAGGCCTCGGCGGCGATCTCCGCGTCGATCCCGGCGCAGTTCCCGTTTTCATCGATGTAGAAAAAAGGCCGCAAGGTGTCCACGCCGATCTTCAGCACCGGGAGGGACTGTTCGCCCTGGCCGGCCTGGGCGTCCGGCGGCGCGGACTGCTGGCAGGCGCACAAAATACCCGCCGCAGTCAAAACCGACAGGACGGCAGGAACGAGCTTTTTTATGGTCTGTTTATTCAAAAATGACCCTCCTAAATGGTCAGGAAGCGCCTGTCCCCAGACGGGTCTGATCGTCTCTCGCCGGACCGGGGTCGATCTGTCCGTGACCGGCGGATATCTTTATTATAGCACACGGACAGAAGATATCCAGCGGCTTTTGAAAAAATATTGGTGAGATTTGGCATGGAGCTGGACATGGTAACAGATGCTTTGATTGTTATTCGTATCTATTTTCTGTTTTTCTTAAATGAATTGAAGGCGGATATGGGGCGGACCTGCGATTGAAGTTTTATGACGCTTGCCCGTCCGGGATATTTTGACTATACTGAAAGGGAAGAGAACAGCCCGACGGGCTTAGAGAATATTGGAGTGAACACGATGATCGACAAGATGCTGGTGCGGGGGGCGCGGGTCCACAATTTGAAGAATGTGGACGTGGACATCCCGCTGAATAGGATCGTGGGCGTCGCCGGGGTGTCCGGCTCGGGGAAGTCCTCTCTGGCCCTGGGGGTGCTGTATGCCGAGGGCTCCCGGCGGTATCTGGAGGCCCTGTCCACCTATACCCGCCGCCGGATGACCCAGGCGGCCCGGGCTTCTGTGGAAGAGGTGCTGTATGTCCCCGCCGCCCTGGCCTTGCACCAGCGGCCAGGAGTGCCCGGCATCCGCAGCACCTTCGGCACGGGGACGGAGCTTTTGAACAGCCTGCGGCTGATGTTCTCCCGCCTGGCCAGCCACTGCTGTCCCAACGGCCACTATGTGCCGCCCAACCTGGCGGTGGCCGCCGGGAAGGAGCTGATCTGTCCCACCTGCGGCGCGGCCTTCTGGGCACCCTCTGCCGAGGAACTGGCCTTTAACTCCCAGGGGGCCTGCGAGAAGTGCGGAGGCACGGGGACGGTCCGCACGGTAAATCTGGACTCCCTGGTGCCTGACGACTCCCTGACCATCGACGGCGGGGCGGTGGCCCCCTGGAACAGCCTAATGTGGTCCCTGATGACCGACGTGTGCCGGGAGATGGGGGTGCGCACCGACGTGCCCTTCCGGGAACTGACGGAGCGGGAAAAAGACATCGTGTTCCACGGCCCGGCGGAGAAGAAGCACATTTTCTACCACGCCAAGGGTTCCAACCAGGCGGGAGAGCTGGACTTTACTTATTTCAACGCGGTGTACACCGTGGAAAACGCCCTGTCCAAGGTGAAGGACGAGAAGGGCATGAAGCGGGTGGAGAAGTTTTTGAAGGAGGAGGTCTGCCCGGCCTGCCATGGCACCCGCCTGTCCGCCGCCGCAAGAGCGCCCAAGCTGCGGGGCGTCACCCTGGACGCGGCCTGCACCATGACCCTGTCCGCCCTGAACGACTGGGTGGGGGGCGTCCCCGCCAGCCTGCCGGAGGAGCTGCGCCCCATGGCAGCGAGCATCTGCGAGGCATTTACCGGCACGGCCCGGCGGCTGCTGGACCTGGGGCTGGGCTATCTCACCCTGGACCGCTCCGCCGCCACCCTGTCCACCGGGGAGCGGCAGCGGATGCAGCTGGCCCGGGCGGTGCGCAACCGCACCACCGGGGTGCTGTATGTGCTGGACGAGCCGTCCATCGGCCTGCACCCGGCCAACATCGTGGGGCTGACGGGGGTGATGCACGATTTAGTGGCCGACGGCAACTCCGTTATTCTGGTGGACCACGACACGCAGATTTTGAAAGAAGCGGACTGGGTGGTGGAGATGGGCCCGGAGGCTGGGGCCGGGGGCGGCCACGTCATCGCCCAGGGGACCATCCCCCAGATCAAGGCCGACCCCGTCTCTCAGATCGGCCCCTTCCTGGCGGGACGGGCGGAGACCCGGCGTCCCCGGGCAGCCAAAGAGGACCTGTTTGCCCTTGGCACCATCCACCTGTCCACAGATCAGGTTCACACGGTAAAGCCCCTGGAAGTGGACATCCCCAAGGGGCGACTCACCGTGGTCACAGGGGTGTCCGGCTCCGGCAAGACCACTATGGTGCTGGAGAGCCTGATCCCCGCCCTGGAGGCCAAAATCGGGGACAGGCCTCTGCCGGAGCACATCCGGGGAGTGGACGCCCCGGGCATCGCCCACGTGAAGCTCATTGACGCCACCCCCATCGGGGTCAACGTCCGCTCTACCGTGGCCACCTACGCCGGGGTCCACGACGAGCTGCGCAAGCTCTTCGCCAGAACGCCGGAGGCCAAGGAGCGGGGCTATAAAAACGGGGACTTCTCCTATAACACGGGCAGGCTCCGCTGTCCCGGCTGCGACGGCACGGGGGTGGTCAGCCTGGATGTGCAGTTTTTGCCCGACGTGACCATCCCCTGCCCGGACTGCCGTGGCTCCCGCTATGGCCGTCAGGCCGGGGAGGTGAAGCTGGTGAACAAGGCCGGACAGGCCGCCTCGCTGCCCGAACTGATGGACATGGACGTGACCGCCGCCCTGGACTTCTGTCAGGACAGAAAGACGGTGCGCCAGAAGCTGGAGACGCTGAAGCAGCTTGGCCTGGGCTACCTCACCCTGGGGGAGGAGACCCCCAGCCTGTCCGGCGGCGAGGCCCAGCGGCTGAAGCTGGCCAGCGAGATCGGGCGGAGCCAGACGGACACGGTGTTCGTCTTTGACGAGCCGTCCATCGGCCTGCACCCCTTGGATGTCCAGGTGCTGCTGGGGGTGTTCCAGGCCCTGCTGGACAACGGGGCCACCGTCATCGTCATCGAGCACGACCTGGACGTCATCCGCAACGCGGATTTTATTCTGGACATGGGCCCCAGCGGCGGGGAGCAGGGGGGACGAATCGTCGCCAGCGGCACCCCGGAGGAAGTTCAGGCCGACCCGGACAGTATCACGGGGCGATATCTGTAACACAGGAGGTTAGAGAACATGAAGCTCATCCATTTATCCGACCTGCACCTGGGCAAGCGGGTCGGCGAGGTGTCCATGCTGGAGGACCAGGCCTATATCCTGGACCGGGTTCTGGACATCGTGGACGGGGCGGGGCCGGACGCCCTGCTCATCGCCGGGGACGTGTATGACAAGAGCGTGCCCTCTGCCGAGGCGGTGACCCTGTTTGACGACTTCCTCTGCCGCCTGGCCCGGCGGAAGCTGCCCGTGCTGGTCATCAGCGGCAACCACGACTCCCCGGAGCGGCTGGCCTTCGGCTCCCGGCTGATGGAGGGGGCGGGGGTGCATCTGTCCCCTGTGTACGATGGGAATGTAAAGCCGATCACCCTGACAGATGAACACGGCCCCGTGGACTTCTGGCTGCTGCCCTTTTTAAAGCCCGCCCACCTGCGGCGCTTCTACCCGGAGGAAACCATCGACAGTTACACCGACGCCGTGGGGGCGGCCATCGCCCATATGAATATCGACCCCAGCCGCCGGAACGTGCTGCTGTGCCACCAGTTCGTCACCGGGGCGGCCACCTGCGAGTCGGAGGAGCTTATCGTGGGCGGCACGGACAACGTGGATGCCGCCGTGTTCGATGGCTTTGACTATGTGGCCCTGGGGCATCTCCACGGGCCCCAGAACGTGGGCTCCAGCCGCATCCGCTACTGCGGCACGCCCCTGAAATACAGCTTTTCGGAAGCAAGCCAATATAAGAGCGTCACCGTGGCAGAGCTGGGGGAGAAGGGCGATTTAACGCTGCACACCGTCCCCCTCACGCCCCGGCATGACATGCGGGTGATCCAGGGGACCTTCGCCCAGCTCACGGCTGAAAACAGCGACGCCGCCGGGGAGCGGGAGGACTATCTCCACATCATCCTCACCGACGAGGAGGATGTGCCCGAGGCCCTGGGCCGCCTGCGGCTCGTCTACCCCAACATTTTAAAGCTCAGCTATGACAACACCCGCACCCGGACCAGCCAGAGCGTGGACCGGGCACAGCGCGTGGCGCAGAAGTCGCCGCTGGAGCTGTTCGAGGAACTGTATGAGACCCAGAACAACCAGCCCATGAGCCAGGAGCAGCGGGACTTTGCACAACGGCTCATCGAGCAGCTGAGGGAGGAGGACGCATGAGACCGCTGAACTTGACCATCGCCGGCTTCGGCCCCTATGCCGATGTACAGGAGTTGGACTTTACAAAGCTTGGCCAGCGGGGCCTATACCTCATCACCGGGGACACCGGGGCGGGGAAGACGACCATCTTCGATGCCATCACCTTCGCCCTGTTCGGGGAGGCCAGCGGCGGGGACCGGAGCGCGGACATGCTCCGCTCCAAATACGCCGGGCTGGACGCCCCCACCTATGTGGAGCTGACCTTTGCCTATGACGGGAAGGAGTACACCGTCCGCCGCAGCCCGGAGTATGAGCGGAAGAAGGCCCGGGGCGTGGGGATCACCCGCCAGGCGGCGGACGCCCAGCTCACCTATCCCGATGGCCGGGTGGTGACCAAGCTGAAGGAGGTGGACCGGGCCGTCCGGGACATCATCGGCGTGTCAAGGGAGCAGTTTGCCCAGGTGGCCATGATCTCCCAGGGCAGCTTCCGCCAGCTGCTCCAGGCGGACACCAAGCAGCGGCAGAAGATCTTTCGGGACATCTTCGGCACGGGGCTGTATGTGTCTTTGCAGGAGGAACTGAAGGAACGCGCCGCCCAGGTGAAGCTCCGGCGGGACCAGGCCGCCGCAGGCATCCGGCAGTTTGTGGAGAGCATCGTCTGCGACGGGGAGGACCCTCTGGCGATGGAGGTGGCCCGCGCCTGGGGCGGGTCGCTGCCCACAGCGGAGGTGGCCCGTCTGCTGGAAAAGCTGCTGGCCCAGGACACGGCCCGGCAGGAGGAGCTGACCGGTCAGAGCCAGCAGACTGACCGGGAGATGGAGCGGGTGGTGGCCGGACTGACCCAGGCCCAGACCCGCCAGCGGGCGCAGCAGGCCCTGGCGGCCAGAAACCAGGAGGAGGGTCAGTGGACGGCCTATCTGGCCCAGCTGACGGCGTCTCTGGAGCAGGCCCGGGCCACGCTCCCGGAACAGGATCAGCTCACCCGTCAGATCGCCGCGTTAGAGGCCATGCAGCCCGACTATGACGCCCTGGAGCAGAAGCGCCGGAGCCTGAAGGAGAAGGAGCAGACCCTGGCGGCGGCCAAAAACGCCCAGCAGAGCTGGCAGCAGCACCGGGCCGCCCTGGCCGGGGAGCTGGAGGCCATGACCCAGGAGCGGAAAGGGCTGGAGGGGGCCGACGCGGAGCGGGAGCGACTGGAAAACCAGCGCCAGTGGCTGAACCAGCGCCGGGAGCAGGTGCTCCAGCTGATGGGGGACGGGAGTGCCCTGGCCCAGGCCCAGCAGTGGCTGGGGCAGCTGCAGCAGACCTATCGGGCCGCCGCAGACCGGTCAGCCCAGCTGTGGCAGCGGTATGACGGGATGCAGCGGGCCTTTCTGGACGAGCAGGCGGGCATTCTGGCCGCCGGATTGCAGCCGGGGACGCCCTGCCCGGTGTGCGGGTCTGTGCATCACCCCCGGCTGGCCGCCATCTCTCAGCAGGCACCCACCGAGGCCGACGTGAAGGGGGCCAAAGAGAACTATGAGGTGGCCCAGAAGCAGACGGAGCAGGCCAGCGCCAATGCCAGCGCCCAGCGGGGTTCTGTCATGGCGGCGGAGAGGGCCTTTCGGGAGAAGAGCGCCGCCCTGTTCGGAGACCTGCCTGTAGAGCAGGCGCCTGCCGCCGGAGCGGCAGAGAAGCAGCAGCTAGAGGCCCAATTACAGGCGCTGGCGGGGCAGATCGCCCAGATGGGGCGCCGGGCGGCCAGAAGGGACCAGCTGGATAAGCTCCTCCCCGCCCGGGAGAAGGCCCTGGCCGACGCGGACGGGACCTTGGCCCAGGCCCAGAACCAGATATCGGCCCTCACCGCCGCGGCCTGGGAGCTGGCTGACCAGGTGGCCGCCATGGAGGAGAAGCTGGGTTATCCCGACAAGCCGACCCTGAACCGGGAGATCCAGGTCCGCCGTCAGCGGCTGGCGGGGCTGAAAAATGCCCAGGCCCAGGCCGAGACGGCCTATAACGCCGGGAAAGAGCATCTGGCGGCGGTGCGCTCCGCCATGGAACAGCTGAAAGGGCAGCTGGCGGATACCCCGGAGACGGACGGGGAGGCCCTGGCCCGGCAGAGGGGGGAGCTGCTCCAGCGCCGGGCCGATCTCAGTGCCCAGGCCAAAACGGTCCACGCCCGCCTGACGGCCAACGCCGCCGCCCGGGAGGGCATCGCCAGGAAAGAGCAGGCCCTGTCGGCCCTGGACGCCCAATATGCCAGGATGAAGGCCCTGTCCGACACGGCCAACGGCACCCTGTCCGGAAAGGACAAGGTCATGCTGGAGACCTATATCCAGGCGGCCTATTTTGACCGCATCCTGGACCGGGCCAACCTGCGCCTGCGGAAGATGTCCGGCGGGCAGTATGATCTGGAGCGGCGGAAAAACGCCAGTGACCAGCGCAGCCAGAGCGGGTTAGAACTGGACATCATCGACCACATCAACACCACCCGCCGCAGCGTGAACACCCTGTCCGGCGGCGAGGCCTTTCTGGCCTCCCTGGCCCTGGCACTGGGGCTGTCCGACGAGGTGCAGATGTCCACCGGCATCCACATGGACACCCTGTTCGTGGACGAGGGCTTTGGCTCCCTGGACTCCGAGGCCCTGAACAAGGCCTATCTCACCCTGGCCGGTCTCACCCAGGGCAACCGCCTGGTGGGGGTCATCTCCCACGTGGCAGAACTGAAAGAAAAAATTGACCGCCAGATCGTGGTGAAAAAAGACCAGACCGGCCAGAGCCGGGCGACGATCATTGGGGAATAAGATCACAAAAATAGCCGCTGCATCGCGCAGCGGCTATTTTTGTGGCAGCAAACAGATCATGACGGCTCCTCGGGTTCCTGGGAGAGAAGGGTCAGCACCTCGTCAGGGGCATTCAGATACAACTCCTCGCATTCCCGCTGGGCGGCGATGAGCGTATCAATGGCCTGTTCGGTGGCATGAAATAACGTCAGATACATCGCCTTATAGTCCGGCATAGGATCACCTCACGGCCATTTTAACCTGAAACAGGTTAAAAGTAAATACCCTGTTTCAGGTTATGACATACTCTGTTCGAGGTGAGCGCCATGAACAGACTGCGGGATTTGAGAGAGGACGCGGACCTGAATCAGACCCAGGTGGCCAAATTTTTAGGGATGTCTCAGACCGGCTATTCCAAGTATGAGACAGAGGAAAACGACATCCCCACACAGGTCCTCATTAAGCTGGCCAAGTTCTATCATACCAGCACCGATTATATCTTAGGCGTCAGCGACAGGAGAGAGCCAATTTGATGTCACACACAAAGCTGAGGATTCGTGACCTGCGGGAGGATGCCGACCTGACGCAGAAGCAGGTGGCGGAGCTGCTCTTCTGCGACCAGTCCCTCTATTCCAAGTATGAGCGGGGCGAGCGGGACCTGCCGTTAAAGCTAGCCATTCAATTGGCGGACTTCTATCACGTGTCGCTGGACTATCTGGCGGGGCGGACGAACCGAAAACAGGAATATTAAGTCGATCATTCCCCCGGCGGCAGCCGGGGGTGTTTCTTTATTGGAAACGGTAAAAGGCACAAAAGGTACAGAATGAAATTGTACACTTTGCCAACGGCAAAAACGAAAAGTTCGTATAGCTTTTTTGCGCCGCCGTAGTATGATTAAAGATGGAGTATGTCCCCTATGGCAGCGCCGACGGCAACGAGGCCGTGGGCAGCGCCCTCAGCGACCTGGCCAGCGGCCAGGTGGACCTGATGGGTCCCCTGCTGAAAAACGCCGCCACCGAGGAGATGTTCGAGTTCCCGGAAAACAGCTATGGCACGGTGTACACCACCCTGGTGGCCCTGGCCGCGGGCAGTCTGCGGGAAAACAACCTGCGGGACCGGGACGTGCTGCGGGTGGGCCTTTGGCAGACGGCGGAGACCCGCAACGGCGAGGTGCTCACCTATTTAAAGTCGGAGAACCTGCCCTATGAGATCGTCTATTACGACACGGCGGCGGAGCAGCAGCAGGCCCTGGTGGGCGGGGCGGTGGACGTGATCTCCAGCGTGTCTCTGTCCCCGGTGGCCAACACCCGCATCGTGGCCCAGTTCGCCCCCCGGCCCTATTACTTCGTCTCCACCAAGGGAAACGCGGCGCTGATCGACCAGCTGGACGAGACCATCCGGCGCATCGACCTGGTGGAGCCCAATTTGCAGGACAGTCTCTATGACAACTATTTCCGGGTGGTCAACGACGCCTTCTATCTCACTGACGCCCAGAAGGCGGCCCTGGCGGACATGGGGACCCTGCGGGTGCTGTGTACAGAGAACGCGGCCCCCTATGCCTATCGGGCCGGGGAGGCCCCTGCCGGGATGCTGGTGTCCATCCTGAACAACTTTGCCGAAAAGGCGGGGCTGAAGCTGGAATACACCTTTGCCCCGACCGGGAGAGCGCCCAGAAGATGATCGCCGACGGGCATTACGACGCCTTCATCGGCGCGCCCCTCACCTCTGGCATGTGCGCGGGGCTGGGCTTTATCAACAGCGCCCCGGCCATCCAGGCGGGCCTGGCCTATGCCCAGCACCCCACCAAGAGCGGCGGCGACCCCGGTCAGCAGACCATCGCCATGGTGAAGGGGCTGGAGGAGCAGATCCCCACGGAGGAATACGGCACGGTGCTCCTGTGTGACAACTCCAAGGCGTGCGTGGAGGCGGTGGAGGCCGGCAAGGCCGACGTGGCCGCCGGGACCTGGGCCGGGCTGGAGTATTACATCTATGAGACGGGCAGCACCCTGGTCACAAGTCTGCTGCCGGGGCAGAACATGGACGCGGACATCGCCGTGTCCCGGGACTGCGACACCCAGCTGCTGGCCGCCATGAACAACTATATCTACAGCATCTCTGAGGACGAGCTGGCGGGCTATCTCAGCACGGGGAACCTCCACCCGGATTCCAGCTCTGTGCTGCTGTTTGCCCGGCGGTACCCGGTGCAGGCCATGATGGCCGTGACGGCGGTGACGGCCCTGGTGGCCGCTATCGTGGTGTGCCTGCTCCTGCGGGCCTCCCGGCAGCGGGCGAAGATGCAGGCCGTCCACAACCGCCAGCTCAGCCAGGCCCTTCAGATCGCCCGGGACGCCAACGAGGCCAAGACCACCTTCCTGTCCAACATGAGCCACGACATCCGCACCCCCATGAACGCGGTGCTGGGCATGACCCAGGTGGCCCAGAAGTATAAAAACGACGGGGCAAAGCTGGACAACGCCCTGAACGCCGAGATCGCCACCGAGCTGCTGGAGATGGTGGGCCTGCGGGTGGAGTGGGCCGAAAACGGAAAGGTCGGCATCCAGCGCTATGAGGCCTCGGCCCCGGACGAGTATTTCGCCGTGTTCATGGACATGCAGATGCCCGTGATGGACAGCGTCACCGCCACCCGGCTCATCCGCCAGAGCAGCCGCCCCGACCACGACATCCCCATCTTCGCCATGACGGCCAACACCTTTGCCAGCGACCGGCGCAGCTGCCGGGAGGCGGGCATGACCGGCTACATCTCCAAGCCGGTGAGCGTGAAGAACATCGAAGAGGCCCTCACGGTCATCGAGAAATAACGAGAGATCAAACGAGTAAAAAACAGGCCCCGCTTTGCAGAGAGCACAGTGCTTTCGGCAGAAGCGGGGCCTGTTTCTATTTTGAGCTCAGAGGGCGGCGCCGCGCTTGGGGCGGAACAGACCGGTCATGTCCGCCCCCTCCAGCTCCAGCAGCTTGACTTTCCTGTCGACGCCCCCGGCGTAACCGGTGAGACTGCCGCCGGACCCCACCACCCGGTGGCAGGGAATGAGGATGGAGATGTGGTTGTGCCCCACCGCGCCGCCCACGGCCTGGGCGGACATGTGGGGCAGCCCCTGCCGCTCCGCCAGCTGCCGGGCCAGGTCCCCATAGGTGACGGTGCGGCCGTAGGGAATTTGCAGCAGCAATTCCCACACCGCCTGACGGAAGGGGGAACCCAGGGGGTGGAGCGGGGGGAGAAAATCGGGTTCGCGCCCGGAGAAATAGACGTCCAGCCAGCGCCGGGTCTCCGCTAAGACGGGAGTCTCCCACTGGACGTGCTCCTGGGGGAGGGTATCGGCGAAATACTTTTGCCCCTCGAACCAGAGGCCGGTAAGCCCGACCTCGTCAGCGGCCAGGAGCATCCCGCCCAGGGGAGAGTCGTAATGCTGGGTACAGGTCATAGGTCACACCTCCAAGAAAATTCTGTCTGACTATAGTCTAACACAAATGTTCGAGCGACGCCAGAGGGAATTTTACGGAAAGAAAAGAATTTGGCGAATGCTGGGGAATATGTTACAATGGAGGGGACCTTTTTGAAAAAAGGAGGGATCACGGCGTGAGACGGCTGATGATCTTGGAAGTGTCGCAAAAGCAGGCGTATATTTTCGCCAGCCGCAGGCTGCGGGAGAATGCCGCCCGCTCAGAGGATATCCGATATGTGACCGAGAGCCGGTTTTTCCAGCGGGCGGCGGGGCCGCTGTATCGGGAAGAGGAGGACCTGGTCTATGCCGGGGGCGGCCACACGGTGCTGCAATTTGACAGCCGGGAGCGGGCCGACGCCTTTGCCCGTGCGGTGACCGAGACGGCCATGGTCCAGTTCCCCGGGCTGGAGCTGTTTGTGAAGCAGCTGGACTATGACGAGAACAAGACCCCCGGGGAGAACCTAAAGGCCCTCTCCGCCGCGCTGGAGGGGAAGAAAGCCCTGCGGCGGGCGTCCTTCCGCCGCCTGACCTTCGGCGTGGAGCAGGCGCAGGGGGAGACCGTGCCCCCGGGCCGGGTGGCCGGGGGGATCGAAGTGCCGGAGCACTGGTGCTTTCCCGCCCAGTTTGAGGAACTGGCCGGAGCAGACAACTTCATCGCTGTGGTCCACGCCGACGGCAACGGCATGGGCAGGCGGATGGAGCGTATCTATGAAAGCTGCACCCATTGGGAGGACTGCCGCCGGGCCTTGCAGGAGTTCAGCCAGGGCATCCAGGCCGACTTTGAGACGGCCTTTCGCCAGACGGTGGAGACGGTGATCGCCAGCGGCTATGCCCCGGACAGGCTGCCCATCCGCCCGGTGGTGCTGGCGGGGGACGACGTGTGCTTTGTCACCGCCGGAAGTATCGGCCTGGAGTGCGCCCGGGTGTTTTTGCAGAAGCTGTCCGCCCTGGAGAACTGCCGTCAGCCGGGGCAGCCCTATGCCGCCTGCGCCGGGGTGGCCATGGTCCACAAGAAGTATCCCTTCCATCGGGCCTATGACCTGGCGGAGGAGCTGTGCGCCAGCGCCAAGCGTTTTGGGGCGGAGATCGACGACCAGGGCCGGGTGTCCGCCATGGACTGGCACATCGAGTTCGGCCAGCTGAAGGACGGCCTGGCCGCCCAGCGGGAGGACTATGAGACGGAGGACGGCTGCCGCATGGAGCTGCGCCCAGTGGTGGTCCTGGCCCCGGAGGGGGTGGACCGGACCAAACTGGCGGAGAAGACCGGCGGCGTGCGCACCTATGCCTTTTTCCAGGCCATGCACCGCTTGCTGCGGGGGGAGTATGGCCAGACGGCCCGGGCCAAGCTGAAGGGTCTGCGCACCGCCGTGAAGCAGGGAAAGACGGCGGCGGCCTTCTACCTGGGCAGCCGGGAGCTGAGCGACCTGCTCTACCACAGCTTTGCCGCCCGGTATCAGACGGAGGAGGAGCGCAAGCGGGCCTATCAGGCCGCGCTGGACGGCGGGACCGGCCTGGAGAAGGGCCTGTTCCAGAAAATCGACGGGGTGGACCGCTGCCTGTTCTTCGACGGGGTGGAGCTCATCGACCACGGGGTGGACCTTGAGGAGGTGCAGGCATGAGCGTGACCATACAGGTGACCATGGAGCTGCTGTCCGACGCCATCTTCGGCTCGGGCTACAGCATCCCCGGTGGGGAGGACGTGGCCGTGTGCCGGGACGAGGGGGGCTATCCCTATTTCAAGGGCAGCACCCTGAAGGGCCTGCTGCGGGAGAGCCTGGAGAACCTGGCGGCCTGGACCGGACGGGGCACCCAGGACGCCGACGCCATGCTGGGGCAGTCCGGCTGGGACGGCACGGAGGAGGCCCGCCGGGTCCATCTCACCGCCCTGACCCTGGAGCAGCCCCCGGCGGACCCGGAGGACTGCTACTCCACCAGGACCTTTACCAGCTTAGAGGGGGGCGTGGTGAAGACCGGCTCTCTGCGCATGGCGGCCTGCATCCGCCGGGGGCTGCGCTTCTCCGGCCAGCTGACCTGCGCCGAAGAGGACGAGGCTTTGCTGCTGGACGCCCTGGCGGGCGTCAAGTGGGCGGGCACCCTGCGCAGCCGGGGCTTTGGCCGGGTGCGGCTCCGGGGAGTGCGGCTGGCTCAGCCCGAGGGGGAGCGCCCCCAGGTGAGGGGCCGGTGGCTCCGCTATACCCTGACCACCCAGACGCCGGTGCTCATCACCGACCTGAGCCGCAGCGGGGAGAACAGCTATGAGACCCGGGGCTATATCCCCGGCTCCGCCGTCCGGGGCATGGTGATGAGCGCCCTGGCCGCCCAGCAGCCGGAGTGGTTCCAGGCCAATCGCCGGGCATTGCTGTCTGACGGCATCCGCTTCCTGGACGCGGTGCCCGCCCCCGTGGACGGCCCCGTGCTGCCCGCCATCCGGGGCTTTTACGAGACCAAGGAGGAGACGGGGCTGGAGAGCGTGGTGGTAAACGGCGCGTTTACCCCGGGAAAGAAACGGGCCCGGCTGGGCTCCTTCTGCACGTTGGAGGGGGGGACCATCCGGTTCTGGAGCGCCCGGACCGACGGGACCATGCGCATCCAGCGCAATGTGGCGACGGGGGAGGACCCCCGTCCCTTCCAGACCCGATATCTTAGTGCCGGACAAGTTTTTCGGGGCTATATCGCCCTGGAGGACGAGGGGGTGTCGGAGCAGATCGGCGCCATCTTGAATGGCACAGTCTGGCTGGGAGCGGACCGGTTCGAGGGCTTTGGCAAGTGTAGCGTGACCGAACTGCAATCGGTGCCCGGCCCGGACTGGGCGGAGGGCTATGCCATCGAACAGCCGGGAGAAGAACTTTATCTGCTGGCCGTGTCCCCCCTGACCATGCTGGGGGAGACGGGGGAGCCCTGCGGCCTGAATCTGGCGGCCCTGGCGGACAAGCTGGGGGTGGAGCGGGTGGAGGCCCCCTTCTGCGGCACGGCGCTGGCGGAATTCGGCGGCTATAACCGCACCTGGAAATGCCGCGCCCCCGCCGTGACCATGTATGACCGGGGGAGCCTGTTCCACTTGGTCTGCTCCGAAGCGCCTGCCCCGGAACGACTCCGTGCCATAGAGCGGGAGGGCCTGGGCGTCCGCCGGGGGGAGGGCTTTGGCCAGGTGCTGTTCCTGTCCCCGGAGCGCTTTGAGAATTTGCGAAACAAGACCAGCGTGGAGCGCCCCGTTCAGGGCCGGGAGAACCGGAGCGTCCGGGACGGGGAATACCGCTGGGTCATGGACCACGCCGACAAGGTCCGGCAGTGCGGGCTGTCCCGCAGCCAGATCGGCACCCTCCAGGCCCTGTGCCAGCAGGCGCTCTCCCACGGCGGGGACGCCGGGGCGCTGTACGCCCATTTGGACAAGAATCTGCATGACCGGGGGATGCGCCACGGCAGAAAATTTGAGGAGATGGCCGCCCTGGTCCACAGTGTGCTGGACCGCCCCCTGGCCCAGACTCTGGGCTTGGAGGACTGCCCGGACCGGCGGCTGGAGCTTTTGGACATGCTGTTTGATTATAGCCGGAAACGGGACGGCGGGGAGGAGGGATAACATGGCGGCGACCTATACTTACGCGGCCCGGTATGAGGCCCAGGCCCGCTGCGCCACGCCCCTGCGCACCGGCGGGAGCGACGGGGACACGGAACAGATCTTGCGGAGCTGGGACGGGACCGCCCTGCTCCAGGGCAGCTCCATCGCCGGGGCCCTGCGGGAGCACCTGGCGGCTTTGGATCCGGACATGGCCGAGAAACTGTTCGGCAGCCAAAAACAGAGTGGGCGGCTGATCGTGTCCGACGGGGTGTTCGACGCCGACGCCCAGTGCCAGACCCGGTCCCGGCTGCGTATAGACCGGGCCACCGGGACAGCGGCAGCGGGCGGAAAATTCGACGTGGCCCACCTCGCCGCTGACAGCCGGTTTTCCTTTACATTGACCTGGCTGGGCCTGACACGGGACGAGGGGGAACTGCGGGCGGTGGAAGGACTGCTGGCGGCCCTGCACAGCGGCCAGATCCGCCTGGGCGGACAGAAGAGCGGCGGCTTTGGCCGGGTGAGCCTGACCGTCCGCCGCCGGTGCTTTGACCTGACGGACCCGGCAGACCGAACAGCGTGGCTAGCGGACCAGCCCGCCACAGAGCTTTTGACCCTGCCCAAGGAGACCGGAGGGGGGCGGGTGACCTTTGTGCTCACCGGGCGGGCGGACAGCCTGCTCGTCCGTTCCGGCGCGCCCCTGGAGACGGAAAAGCGGCGGGGGGCCTACACCCCCAACCTGACGGAGAACGGGCGGCCCGTGCTCCCCGGCTCCTCCATAAAGGGGGCAGTGCGGGCCAGGGCGGAGCAGATCGCGGCGGCGCTGGGCCTGTCCAAAGGGCGGACAGAGGCCCTGTTTGGCCGGGGGGCCGGGGCGGAGGACAACGGTCTGCCCGGACAGGTATTTTTTGAGGACGGCGTTATCACCCAGCCCCAGAAAAAGCAGATCAGCCGCATCCGCATCAACCGCTTTACCGGCGGCGTGATCCGGGGCGGGCTGTTCACCGAGGAGCCGCTGCGCTGCGACTTAGAACTGCGCATCTCTGCCCCAGACGCCCCGGCGGACTGCGGCCTGCTGCTGTACGCCCTGCGGGACCTGGGGGCGGGGCTGTATAACCTGGGCAGCGGCGGCGCCATTGGCCGGGGCTATGTCCAGGTGGACCGGCTCACCGCCACCCTGTCAGACGGCAGGCGGGCGTCGCTGACCTTTGACCGGGAGCGGCGCTGCACGGCGGAGGACCCGGAGGAGATATTCAAACGCTGGCTGAGCGCGCTGGAGGAGGAACGGACATGAAACAGGAAACCATAGATATTCAAGCGGCCCTGGAAGCGGGGCAGAAGCTGCCCTTCGCCTGGGTCCGCTCCCTCAGCCAGGTGGCCCTGGGCCGGACGCCCCTGGCGGTGGACCTGGAGGAGCTGCTGGAGGCCCGCTTTTTCAGCCGGGACCGGGAGATCCGAATTTTCCCCGGGGAGGACGGCCTGAGGGCCGTGGAACTGACAGGGGAGCCGGAGGACCACGTCATCGAAGAGGAATATCCTGTCGAAAATCCGCAGTTCGGCAGGTCCATCACCGTCACCCGTGTCATGGACTGGGACGAGGACGGCCAGGCTTATATTGCGGCCACCCGGCTGAGCGGCTGGAAGGAGGGCAAGGCAGATGCGTGAGCAGTTTCAATCAAAGGTCCGCGCCCCCTATAACTTTGTGCCCTTCGCCAACAAGGTCCTGCTGCGCTACGCCGGGCCGGAGGAGCTGCCCCGCCACGATCGGATGGACCCGGCCCTGAAAAGCGGCGAGATCCACGTGACCATGACGGCGGATACCCCGGTGTTCGTCTCAGACGGGAGAGACAACTTTTTCCGTGCCCCTAACGGTCAATACGCCCTGCCCGGCTCCACCATCCGGGGCATGGTGCGGGAGAACATGCAGATCCTGGGCTTCGGGTGCGTCCATCCGGGGGAGGACTTTGAGGACGTGCAGATCTACTTCCGGGAAATGGCGGCGGCCCGGGGGAGCACCGGGGACGCCCTGAAGGCCCACTACCAGGCGGCCCTGGGGGTGGAGACCAAGAAAAATGGCCGACAGTCTGTCTCCGTCCCCACCAAGGTCCGGGCGGGCTATCTGCGCAGCACCGACAAGGGATACATCATCCAGCCGGTGGCCGGGACCTATCTCCGGGTGTCCAGAAAGCACCCGGACGCGGCGGCCCTGGGTCTGGACCCGGCCCAGGCCCTGCCGGTGGCCTATCAGGCGGCGGGGGAGCGGGTCACGGCCCTCCGCCGCAGCGCCGCCCCCGTCCCCGGCATGGAGCGGGGGATGCTGCTGGTCACGGGCAGGCCGGTGGGCAGGCCCAACCACCTGTATCTCTTCCCCCAGGCGGACGAGGACAAACCGGCGTTGGAGCTGAGCGACCAGGACGTGCTGTCCTATCAGGAGGACTGGGAGAACCGGAAAAATGTGCTGGGCCGGGCAAACTTTTGGGCCTTGCCCCGAGCGGGGGAGGAGAAGCCCGTCTTCTACCTCCGCCATGAGGGGCACACCTACTTCGGTATGAGCCTGTTTCTGCGCATCGGCTATGGCAGCGCCCTGTCCCAGGGCCTGCCCCAGCGGCACCGGGACGCCCAGGCCGAGCCGGGGGTGGACTATCCCCACGGGATATTGGGCTTTGCGGGGCCGGAGGGGGCCTATCGCTCAAGGGTGTCTTTCGGCGATCTTCCCGCCCTGGGCCAGGTGAAGCCGGAGCCGCCCCTGGGGGCGGTGCTGGCGGGACCCAAGCCCAGCTATTACCCCGGCTATGTGGCGGAGGGGAAAAACTATGCCCAGGAGGGCTTCTGCCTGCGGGGCTATAAGCAATATTGGCTGAAAGAGCCGGGAAAGGTCCCGGCGGGAAAAGAGAAGGTCCAGTCCACGCTGCGGCCCCTGCCCAAGGGGACCCGGTTCCGGGGGGTCATTCGCTTTCAGAACCTCCACGAGGACGAGCTGGGCCTGCTGTTGTGGTGCCTGCGGCTGGACCAGGGCTGCTATCAGAGCCTGGGCATGGGCAAGCCCCTGGGCCTGGGCCGGATGGAACTGCACATCGACCGGCTGGTGGAGACGGACCCGACAGAGCTGTACAGCCCTGAAAATCTATGCGGCCCGGCAGGGGCGGACCGGACGGACCGGGTGGAGGACTACATCCGCGCCTATGACCGCTATGCCGCAGACAGGTTGCGGCTGAAGCAGCCGTCCATCCGCAGCCGGGCGGAGATAAAGGACTTTTTCTATCTCCGCCGCCAAATCCAGCCAGGGGAGAGGGCGGGCTATATGGCCCTGGAGGAGTATAAAAACGTCCGCCAGCCTCTGCCCACCGTGGCCGACTTCCGGGCGGATGAGGGGGAACTGGCGAAGCCGCCGGAAGAAAAAACTGCCCCCACCATGGAGGAGCTGATGGCCCAGCTGGCCCAAAAATATGGCCGCCATTAAATAGAAGAACACAGAAAAGCAGACGCCCACGGATTTGTGAGCGTCTGCTTTTTGCTTATTCCACTTTCATAATGACCTTCAGCCGGTGGACCAGCTGGCCGGTTTTCAGCTCTTCTAAATCAATGACGGCGATACCCAGCTGGGCGGCCCGGTGGCGGGCGGCGGCGTGGCAGGGCTCGGTGGTGACGATGGCCGCCTTGGCTCCCTTTCCGCCGAAGCGATCCCGGAGGATGGCCAGCTCGTTCAGGGCCTCCGTCTTCACGTCGCAGGCCTTGCAGCTGAGAAACAGCGGGATCACGCCCCGGGCGGCCATCACGTCGATCTCGTTGGAGACGCTGCTGTGGCCCAGCACCTCGTCCCAGCGCACCACGGCGCTGCTGATGACGTCGTGGAAGATGCCGGAGTCGACGCAGGCCTTATAGGCGTACAGCTCCAGGGCGCTGCCCACATCCCGCAGCCAGGCGCGGGCGTGCAGGTCCCGGAAGGAGAAGGACACCTGCTCCCCGGGGACGATGTGCAGGTCCCGGATGAAATCGATCTGGGCCAGGGCCTGCAAGGCCGCCTCGTTGGCGGTGTTCCGGGTCCCGTGGTCGCCCTTTACCGTATAGCCGCCGCAGATGGACAGGGGCGGGGTCTGGCCGTACTCCCCGGGGGAGATGCGCTGGATGTAGGCGACGATATCGCTCCACTCCCGGCGGAACTGGAGAAAGCAGGCGAAGAGGGCGTCGAAGTCGGGCAGATACCGGGACAGGATGTGGTTGTCCACCCGCCCGGGCAGCAGCGTCCCTCCGGCCATGAGGAAGAATTCCTCAATGGAATAGGCGAGGGGACAGGTCAGGTCGTCGGCAAAGGCCGCGCCGGAGATGTTATAGAAGCGGTTCTTCTTCCGGGAGTAAGTAAAGGCGGGCACGCCCCGCTGGGCGGCGAACATCCCCGCCGCGAACAGGGCTGCGTCGCTGCCGCCGGTAACGTCCAGGGCGCAGTCGGGATACTTCTCCCCGATGGAGATCAGCTGGCGCAGGATGCGGTCTGATTTAAACAGGCTGGCCTCCACAAAGACAAGCTCCGGCTCCCAGCCCCGCCGCCGGAAAAAGTCGGCCAGCTTGGCCTGGCGGGTGTGGTCCCGGACGATCTCCCCGGGGCAGAGATAGACGATGCGCTGGGGGCGGAACATGTCCGGGGCGAGGATGTTCTCAATGGCCCGCTCGTCATATAGTTCGATCAGGGTGTTCATAGATAGCTCACGGTGTCGGAGAGGGGCTTGCGGCTGGTGTGGTTGGGCAGGGGCTTGAAGTCGGGGGCGGCATAGCCCAGGTCCAGGAGCATGAGGATTTCTTCGTGCTCCGGCAGACCTAAGTCGCGGGCCAGCACCGCCGGGTCGAAGAAGTTGATCCAGCAGCTGTCCACCCCCAGAGCGGCGGCGGCCAGCATCAGGTGGGTGGCCACGATGGAGGCGTCCTCCACGCCGGAGTCCCGCTGCTCCCCGGGATAGGTGAACACGTTGTTCCGGTCAAAGGCCACCACCAGCACCGTGGACGCGCCATAGCGGCAGGGGGTGACCCCGTCGATCTTGGCCAGGGCCTGGGGGGTCTGGGCCACATAGATGTGCTGCTCCTGCAAATTCTTGGCCGTGGGGGCCAGGCGTCCGGCCTCTAAAATGGCGTCCAGCTTGTCCTGGGGCACCGGGCGGCCATCAAATTTTTTGCAGGAATAGCGGTTCTTGACGGTTTCCATAAAGTCCATTGAAAATTCCTCCTATCCGTAAGTATGCCAGCCCAAGGGGCTGCTTTTGTGTGTTTGTATTGTGTGTTTGTACATCGTTATGTGTTGCAGAAATTACTTGGGGTCCTTCCCCTGGCGGAACAGCTGGATCATGGTGTGGGTGAGGGAGGCGGGGTTCTCGTCCACGGGAATTTCCTCCCGGGAGAGCCACACGCCCTCGTCCAGCTCGCTGCGGTCTAAGATCACCGTCTCGTCCTCGCTGTCCAGGTCCGCCCAAAAGCCCACCATGATGTTCCCGGCAAAGCCCCAGGGCTGGCTGCCGTGATAGCGGATGTTCTTGATGGGCAGATGGACCTCCTCCATGACCTCCCGCCGGACGGTGTCCTCCAGGGTCTCGCCGATCTCGGTGAAGCCGGCCACCAGGGCATAGCGGGTGGCGTTGGGCCGGTTGGCATAGTGGGTCAGCAGCAGCTTGTCCCGGTGGCGCACCGCCGCCAGGACCGCCGGGTTGATGCGGGGATAGACCACCTGGTCGCAGCTGGGGCAGCGCATGGCCCGCTCCACCTTGTCCCGCTCCATGGCGGCGCCGCACCGACCACAGAACCGGTTGGAGCGATACCAGGCGGACAGGTGCAGGGCCGTGGACCCGGCCAGAGCCATATAAGTAGGTTTCATATTGCGAAATATGCCGGTGCCCTGCTCCACCAGCGCCGTTTTTACGGCATCAGGCACCGTCCAGAGGAGGAAGAAGGCCGTCTGATCGATCTCAAAGAGATAGACCAGCTCGTGTTCTTTCACCCCCAGGGCCTTTATCTCCGCCGCGGTGGGAAGAGCGCCGCCCTGGCTCAGATAGGTCTTCCCGCCGGAGAAAACGGCGACAAAATCGCCGGGAAGACTCTCGCGCTCGTGAAATTCGTTGTGAAATACATGGGGAAATATGTCTTGGATCATGGTGTGTTAGCCTCGCAATGATACGCCGCTCAAGCGGGAATTTTGTTGTTTGACAGTTTATTTTATCATAGTCAGACCTGTTTGCAAAGGGAGAAAATGTCCGCCGCTTAAAAGGACGAGATGCAATATTTCTATGCACATGACAAAAAAATTTGCAGTATATTTGAAGCGGAAGGGGACCGGAGCGTCCCAAACGCCGAAACATCGGGGCAGAAAAAACGAAAGAAACCCCGGTGTCTCAGTAAAAATAGCGCTTATTTTCTGACGGGAAAATAAATTTTTCAAAAGGGGAGTGCTTGGCACGGGATTTGCTATTTATAAAAGCGTAAGAACAAACGGCGGCCTGGAAGCAGGCACGCATGAAATAGAAAGGGGAGCTTTCCTTTATGAATACGCTTTTGAATCAAGATCCGGCCGGCATCAAGCAGGTCTGTCTCACCGACTGCAAGAACACCCTGGAGGAGTTCATGGCGGTGGTCCGCTATCACGCCGAGCTGATCTTCTCCCCGGAGTTCTGCGAGAACATCCGGGCCAACCGGCGGCTCATTGACCGCTTTCTGGCGGAGAACCGGGCTATCTATGGCGTGACCACCGGCTTTGGGGAGAACGTGCGCTATGTCATTCCCCCGGAGGAGGCCAAGACCCTCCAGCGGAACATCGTCCGCTCCCACGCCTGCGCCGTGGGCGAGCCGCTGACGGAGGAGGAGGCCCGGGCCGTCATGCTGATGACCATTCTGAACGCGGGCAAGGCCCACTCCGGCATCCGCCTGGAGACCCTGGAGCGCATCCGCCAGTTCCTGAACCGGAACATCACCCCCTACGCCCCCGGGGAGGGCTCGGTGGCCTATCTCAGCGTGGAGGCCCACCTGGCCCTGACCTACATCGGCGAGGGCTATATCCTGGAGAAGGGCCAGAAGGTGCCCACCGCCCAGGTGCTGGAGCGGGAGGGCCTGGAGCCCCTGGAGCTGGAGTGCAAGGAGGGCCTGTCCATGCTCAACGGCACCATCTCCGTCACCGCCTTCGGCCTGCTGGCCAGCTACGACTCGATCCTGGCGGCCAAGAATGCGGAGATCGCCGGAGTGCTGTGCTACGAGGCCCTGCGGGGCACCCCCAAGGCCCTGGATGAGCGCATCCACGCCGCCAAGGCCCACCCGGAGCAGCAGCAGGCCGCCCAACTCATGCGGGACATGCTGTCGGGCAGCGAGCTGTGCGAGAAGCACGCGGGGGACAAGGTCCAGGACTCCTGCCTGCTGCGGGCCATGCCCCAGGTCCACGCCTCTATCCGCCGCTTAGTGGGCGAGGCCCAGACGGCCATTGTGGAGGAGATGCACTCCATCAGCGACAACCCGGAGATCTTCGGCACCGAGGACGGGGACGGGGTGGCCCTGATGTGCGGCAACTTCGACGGGACCTTCGTGGGCTCCCACGCGGACATCATCGGCATGGCCTGCGCCATCGCGGGCAAGGAGACGGAGCGGAGCATCTCCCGCATGGTGGACCGGAACCTGAACGACGGCCTGCCCGCCTTTTTGGTGGCTGAGCCGGGCCTGAACAACGGCATGATGATCCCCCAGTATGTGGCCGCCGGACTGGTGAACGAGATCAAGCTGCTGGCCATCCCCGCCAGCATCGACTCCATCCCCACCTGCGCCGGGCAGGAGGACCCGGTGTCCATGTCCTATAACGCCGCCCGCCGGGCCTGCCAGGCGGTGCGCAAGCTGGATTACGTCATCGCCATCGAGATCATGGTGGCCCTCCAGGCCATCGACATGCTGCCGGAGAAGCAGTCCCCCGTGACTGCCCGTCTTCACGACCAGGTGCGGCAGCAGGTGGCCTATGCCAAGGAGGACCGGTTCTTCCAGCCCGACATCGAGGCCCTGTTCCAGATGGTCCGCAGCGGGGAGCTGGTGAACACCGCCGAGGCGCAGCTGGGGCGGAGCATGATGTGACCGGCATTTTCCACAAGATGAAAAATACTAGAAATAGTTGGAAAATCCGGCGTGTTTTACGTGGAGATGAAATATTTTAACTATTTTCGCTGTATTTTCTAATGTTCAGCCCTTGCCGACCCTGAAATTTTTGGCTATACTGGAAGCAAGCCGTAAAACCGACAGGGAAAGAGGGGAAGACGCGTGGATCTGCGCCAGCTGGAGATATTTGTGACCGCCTATGAAAAGGGCAGCCTGTCCCGGGCCGCCGAGTGTCTGAACACCTCTCAGCCCAACGTGAGCAAGAACATCCGGGCCTTGGAGGAGGAGCTGGGCCGCCCGCTGCTGGTGCGCAGCGGCAAGGGCGTCCAGCCCACCGCCTTTGGCCGGGCGGTGCTGGAATATGCCATGATCATGCGCAAGGCCGCGGAAAAGCTGGCCTCTCTGGCCGTGCCCGAGGGGGAGAACAGCCTGCGCCTGTCCGCCTATCCCAGCCAGATGATCCCCCAACTGCTGGTGGATTTCTATCAGGCCTGGGGGGAGGACGCCCACATCGAGTATCACCAGGGCAGCGTGGAGGAGATCGTGGACCAGGTCCACCAGGGTATTTCAGAGCTGGGCATCGTTTTCGTTGCCCAAAAGCGGCTGGAGGTCTTTCGGAACATCGTCAGCTATAAGCGGCTGAAGTTTCTGCCACGGGGCGGAAAGCGGCTGTGTCTCTATGTGGGGCCCAGGCACCCCCTGTATGAGGCGGAGACGGTGGACGTGGACCAGCTGTCTAAGCTGAAGTTCCTCCGGGGCGTGCGGGACTTCTTCTCGGTGGAGCACCACCTGGAGACGGTGAGCGTGGGGGCGGTGGACGCCCAGGAGCTGGACCACTGGGTGTATACCAACAGCGACCACCTGGCCGCCAGTATGCTGGCCCGCACCGACGTGTGCTGCCTGGGGGTGATGGACGTCTGCTCCCCCTACAGCAGCCCGGAGATCCGCCGGGTGCCCATCCTGGGGGAGGACACCCTGATGCAGGCGGGCTATGTCTGCGACCCGGACGTCCCCCTGTCCCGCCAGGCCCGGTGGATGATGGAGCGCTTTGACCGGGCGCTGAAGGGCGAAGAGGGCTGAAAAATGCTGAAACGGCGGTCCCGGAGAAGAGACGGGACCGCCGTTTTTTACGCTTTTGGAATGAATTGGCCGGAAGCAGTAGATTTTTTCCGCCGTATCTGGTAAACTGATACTGTCCCCCCGGGGACCCAACGATCATCCGCCCCGGCGGAGGACCCATTGAAGGAGGAAAGACCCAATGGACCAAGACTTTATCATTCACATCAACCGCCAGGAGCGGACCCAGGCCATGGAGGGCGTGGAGCAGGCCGTCTCCCAGGTGTATGACAACAAGGAGCAGCCCAAGGAGAAGCTGGCCGCCGGCGTGCTGGAGGCCGTTCAGAACGCCATGGCCCGGGGAGACCGGCTCACCGTGCCGGTGGAGATCCCCAAGGAGGCCGCGGACAAGCTGGTGTCTGAGGGCACCAAGACCGGGGACACCGTCCCCTTCCCGGCGGACTTCCGCTGCAAGATCCGCACCCTGAACCTGAAGAGCGGCGCCATGGTATACGCCGCCTTTACCAGCCCCGAGGAGGCGGACAAGGGCCAGCGCAGCTCCACCGTCACCGAGACCATCGACACCTATCTGCAAAAGGCCCTGATGAACCCTCAGCTGGCGGGCATCCTGCTCAACCCCTGGGGCCAGTCCTTTTTCCTGTCTAAGCCCCTGATCCAGGGCATCTTCATCAAAGACCTGCCCCAGCCCGGGGAGAACACCGTGGGCTTTGCCACCATGGACATCACCCAGGCGGAGACCGACTGCATCGTCAACGCCGCCAACGAGACCCTGCTGGGCGGGGGCGGCGTGGACGGGGCCATCCACCGGGCCGCCGGGCCCAAGCTGCTGGAGGAGTGCCGCAAGCTGAAGGGCTGCCCCACCGGCCAGGCCAAGATCACCGGGGGCTATAATTTAAAGGCCAAGCACGTCATCCACACCGTGGGCCCCGTCTACTCCGGCAAGGAGGAGGACGCCGCTCTGCTGCGCCGGTGCTATTGGAACAGCCTGGAGCTGGCCCGGCAGAACGGTCTGCACAGCATCGCCTTTCCCGCCATCTCCACCGGGGCCTATGGCTATCCCAAGAAGGAGGCCACCCAGATCGCCCTGAAGACCGCTTTCGACTGGATGCAGATCAACCCCAAGTACGGTATGCGCATCCTGTTTGCCTGCTTTGACCAGGAGACCACCGCCCGGTATCAGACCATCTGGAACGGCAGCCAGGAGGACTGGAAGACCCAGGCCGCCGCCCAGGGCCAGGCGGACGTGGTGGAGCGGGCCATCCAGTATGCCGCTGCCTGCCACAGCGGGGCCGCCCGCAAGGGCTCTGACCGGCCCTATGTTCTTCACCCGGTGGCCACGGTGGCCGCCCTGGACGGCATGGACGCCGACTTTGATCTGCTGGCCGCCGGAGCTCTCCACGATGTGCTGGAGGACACCCAGGCCACTCTGCTGGACATCTACGAGCGCTTCGGCGTGGATGTGGCCACCCTGGTCAACGCCCACACCGAGGACAAGCGCCGGGTGTGGTATCAGCGCAAGCTCCAGGCCATCGCCCAGGCCACCGACGCCGGGCTGCGGGAGAAGAAGCTGATCCTGGCCGACAAGCTGGCCAATCTGCACAGCATGTATAATGACCGCCGGAAGGTGGGGGACAAGCTGTGGCAGCGCTTCAACGCCCCCAAGCACATGCAGGCCTGGTATTATGGCCGCCTGCTGGCCGCCCTGGCCCCCATGAAGGGCCACACCGAGACGGCCAACGCCTATCAGGAGATGAACGGCCTGGTGAAGGACCTGTTCGTCACCTATGCCATGGACGAGGGCGAGCAGCACCTGTATCAGATGGGCGCCGACGGCAGCCGCACCGTGCTGACCAAGGGCGACCCCCAGTGGGTGCCCATGAAGGAGGCCCTGCCCCAGCAGGTCCGGGCTCTGCCCCGGAAGGAGGCCGAGCGCCTGGAGGACCGGTGGAACGCCCCATTCTGGAAGCAGATCGACCGGGACCTGGAGGACGGGGAGTATGGCCTGTTCGCCTCTGAGGCGGGCAGCCGGGCCATCCGCCTGACCGACGACAGCGTGGTCTTTGTGGGCGAGGACCGTGGCCCCGCCAGCCAGGCCGCCCACGGCAAGGACCCCTATCCCTTCCGCTGCAACATGGGCGAGGAGGCCGGACGGCATCTGCTGGTCCAGCTGCGCCGGAAGCACGGCCTGGAGAAGGACCTGGGCGAGCTGCTGCTGGAGGAGTTCGGCGGCGAAAACAGCACCGAGCGCTTCCAGACCTTCTGCAAAGAAAACGGCATGGTCATCCGCTTTGTGGCGGGTTAAGTTCTGATGAAACAGCACACGCGCATATCGAAAACGGTATGCGCGTGTGCTTTATTTTACGAAAATATCATATCATGAAGCAAATAATATAAGTATACTTTAATATCATATTGACAAAATGGAAAATAGGCAATAAAATATTGACGAGGTGATGGAGATGGCCATTGCGACGCAGGCGCAGATATTAAAGGTTTTAAAGGCGTTTAATCCCTGGTGGGTCACAGGCGCGGTCCACCCTGACTTTACAAAGCACTATCGCCGTTTTGCCTATTATGAAGCGATGAAACGCCTGGAGCAGCGGGATCTGCGGCGAACAGTCGTCCTGACTGGGACCCGGCGTGTGGGAAAGACCACCATTCAATATCAGATGATCGACACCCTGTTGAAGCGAGGGGTGCCGCCACAGCGCATCGTGTTCATTTCCCTGGACCACCCCATGCTCAAGCTCAGCGGCCTGGATGATATTCTGGATTGCTACCACGCCAACGTGTGGGCAGATAAAGACTGCTATTACTTCTTCGACGAAGTGCAGTATGCCAGCGAGTGGGACAAGTGGATGAAAACGATTTATGATTTGCAGCCATCCACGCAGATGGTCGCAACGGGGTCGGCCAGTCCGGCGCTGATAAAGGGAAGCACAGAGAGCGGCGCGGGGCGGTGGAGCGTTATCCAGGTCCCGACCTTGTCCTTTTTTGAATATTGCGCGCTGATTGGCGTCGACACCCCGGAGCTTGGCCCGGATATACGGCCCACCGCGTTCTTGAAAATGACGCAGCAGGAGCGCACCAGTGTGATGATGAAGCTGGACGGAATACAGAACCACTTTTCCCGCTATCTGCAAGTGGGCGGTTTCCCTGAATTGGCGCTGGCTTCGAACGACCTGATGGCCCAGCAGATCATGCGGGAGGATGTGGTAGATAAGGTTCTGAAGCGGGACCTGCCTTCTCTTTACAAAATACGCAGCGCGACAGAGCTGGAGCGGATATTCTTATACCTCTGCAATGTCTCTTCTGAGATCGTTTCCTTCACAGCCATAGCAAAGGAACTGAGCGGCGTCAGCAGGCCGACGGTGGAGAGCTATATCAATTATTTGGAGAGCGCAAATTTGATCTATCAGAGCTGGCCGGTGGAGATGGGCGGACGCAAGGTGCTGAAGGCCCAGCCGAAAATCTATATTGCGGATGCGGCGATCCGAAATGCCGTTTTGATGGATGATGACGTGCTGACAAACCCCATTGAGCTTGGAAAAATGGTAGAAACGGCCGTCTATAAGCACGTCGCGGCGTTTTATTATCAACAGGCGACCAGGGTAGGGTATTACCGGGGCGGACGCAAGAATAAAGAAATTGATGTGGTGGTGGACTACCCAAACATCAAGAACATTCTGATCGAAGTGAAATACCGGGAACAGGCTCCCATTCCAGACGACTCTGCGATTTGTACCCTGAGTGACGAGGCCAGCGCCGCCATCATTGTGACAAAGCGGCCAGATGATTACGGAACACATCATGCGCCAAATGGAAAAGAACTGATCCGCATTCCGGCTTTTGCCTTTCTGTATTTGCTGGGAAATGCAGAGCGATATGGATATCGGGGAAAGGAATAAGAATGGAAGATGGCATCCGCAGACGGAATATCGGTCTGCAGATGCCATTTTGTAAAGATATTTATTTAAGACGTCAACAGACTATCCAGCTGTTCAATATCCACACCCTCCGGCAGATAGTAGGGCTGGAAGGCGCGGCCATTGGAGGGGTCCATCTTGCACTGCCGGCCGGAGAGAACCACGCACAGGTTCCTGGTCACTTCTTTGGGGGCGTCGAAGTAGAGCACATAGGTGGCCTGGTCCTGGTCCTCATAGTCATAGTCCCCGGTGAGGTGGGCCAGGGGCAGGGCGGAGAGGTAGTCCATCAGGGCCCCCGGGTCAGAGCAGTCCAGCAGCTCCCCGTCCCGCCGGACGGAGTGGAGGGTATAGCCCGCCGGGTCGCCGCCGAAGAGAACTTCAGCCCCCGGGCGCTCGTCAAAGGACAGGGCCACATAGCCGAAGGAGGACATAAGGAGAAACAGGGTCAGCCCCACCAGAATGCCGCCCGCCACCCGGCGGCGGGGGGCGACCACGCTGCGCAGGCGATAGCGCAGGGAGGCGGCTACGGGGGAGAGACAGGTGGTGTATCCCCGTCCGTCCCCGGCGGTGGTGAGCAGCAGCTGGGCATACTGCCGCCGGGTGGCCTCGTCCGCGTCCAGGAGGACGGTCTCGTCACAGCTGAGCTCCGTGTCCTCGGCGCTGCGGCGCATGGCCATCCACATGAGGGGGTCGAACCAGCACAGGGCGGTGCAGAACATGAGAAAGAACTTGTTCCAGCTGTCCCGGCGGCAGATATGGACGATCTCGTGGCGGAAGACCAGGTGCAGCTCGTCGGGGGTATAGGCCCGCAGGGGCAGCACCACCTGCAAGGTCCAGCGGAACAGGCCAACCGTCAGGGGGGTGGAGGTGTGGGGGGAGATCACCAGGGGGCAGGAGAGAGGCTCCATCTGGGCCTGGTCCATCTCCTCCTGCCAGATGTCCAAGATTTCCTCGTCCGTGATGGGCCATGCTCCTTCCAGCAGCTGCCGCCGGAAGCGCAGGTGGGACAGGGTGTTCCACCCGAACACGGAAATGGTCCCCACCAGCCACAGCCCCAGGACCAGCCAGATCCAGTTTCCCCGGGTGCGCAGGACGAAAGCGGGGGCGTCGGGCATCAGACCGGAATTGAAGCACAGATAGAGAAAATTGGGGAGGAGCCACAGCATGGCGCAGCCCCGGGCGCTGATGAACCGGCGGAGCAGGGGCGTGAGGGGCAGGAGCAGGGCATAGTATACGGCCAGGTGAAGAAAGCACTGGAAGAGCACGGACAGCGCAAGCTGTGCCATGCGGCCCGGCCCCACGAACAGCAGCCCCAGGGGCAGCAAAAAGAAGACCATAAGGGGCAGCAGATCGGCGTTCATCAGCGGCTGATAGCGGTGGGTGGAGTCCTGGCGGGAGCGGGGCCCGTCGTCATTGCACCGGTAGAGCAAAAGAAAGCCCACAAACAGGCTGAGAAACACGAAAGTGAAAAGGCGAAAGCTGTGGTTATCGGTGAGGCTCATAACTTCCCTCCATTCAACAGGTCGCGCAGCTCATCCAGCTCCTGGCGGGTGAGCCCGCTGCTGCACAGGGCGTTGGCAAAGGTGGACAGGCTGCCGCCGCACAGCTGGTCCAAAAACCGGCGGCTCTGCCCGGCCAGATAGTCCTCCTGAGAGACCAGGGGGGTGTATCGGGCGCTGCGCCCGACCTTCTCGCTGCGGACAAAGCCCTTGTCCCCCAGCCGGGACAGCAGGGTGAGCAGGGTGGTGGCGGCCATGGGGTGGGTGCTCTGCAAAACGCCCTCCAGGTCGCTCCGCCCCGCCGGGGTCTGGCAGGCCCAAAGAGCCTGCATCACCGCCAGCTCCGCGTCCGGAAGCCGCCGCGTGTCACGGGTCATAGTTTTATCCTCCCTTCTATGAAAATGTTCTACAGTTGTAGCTTGATTATATTCTACGGATGTAGAAGAGTTTTGTCAAGGGGGGAGGGCAAACTTTCTCTGCCATTGACAACCATTTGCCCCAAAGTTATAATCAAACTTGCAAAAACAGCTGCCCCGGCGCTTTTTTCTTGCCGGAGCGCAGAGACGGAGCGCGTTATGAGAGAAGAATTGAAGACAGAACTGGAGCGGTTCAAGGCCCGCTATCCCGTGGACCCGGCGGTCCGGGGGCGCATTGCCAAGCCGCCGGTGGACTTTATCGGCGAGGAGGTCTTAGATCTGGCCGTGGCCGCCCTTTTGCAGGGAGAAAATATCCTGCTGTGCGGCGAGAAGGCCACGGGCAAGAACATTCTGGCGGATAATCTGGCCTGGCTGTTTGGCCGGCCCAGCTACAATATCTCCTTCCACGTGAACACAGACAGCAGCACCCTCATCGGCACAGACACCTTTACCGGCGGCGAGGTGCGGCTGCGCCGGGGCCCGGTGGCCCAGGCGGCGGAGGAGGGCGGCTTCTGCATCCTGGACGAGATCAACATGGCAAAAAACGAGGCCATGGCCGTGATGCACTCGGTGCTGGACTATCGCCGTCTCATCGACGTGCCCGGCTATCAGCCCATCCCCATGCACCCGGCCACCCGGTTCATCGCCACCATGAACTATGGCTACGCCGGGACCCGGGAGCTGAACGAGGCCCTGGTCTCCCGCTTTGTGGTCATCCGTATGCCCGCCCTGGAGGAGGGGCAGCTGCGCCGCCTGCTGCTGGCCGACGCCCCCGGGGCCTCAGAGGAGGACGTGAAGCGCTGTGTGGGTCTGTTCCTGGACCTGAACGAGAAGGCGATAAACGGGGAGATCTCCACCCGGCCCGTGGACATGCGGGGCATGGTGGCCGCCCTGCGGATGATGACCGACGGCATGGACGCCAAGGACGCCATCGCCCTGGGCATTACAAATAAGTGCTTTGACGAGTATGAGCATCAGCTGGTCCAGGACGTTGTCATGACCAGATTTGTGTGACGGGAGCGCATCGTGAGCATTGACAGAGAGGAAAGCCTGTTCCTGACGGTGTCAGAGGACCACCGGCAGCGGCCCATCCCGGAGTATGTGAAGAAGATGAGCGACCCGGTGCGCCAGCTGGGGGGCATGGCGGCGGCCTATGAGGGCGTGATCTTAGGCGGGGCGGACAAGCTGTTCGGCCTGGACGAGCTGAATGTGTGGCTGCGGCGGCACCGCTACGCCGACTATAACATGGAGGTGCTGCTGCCCATCGCTCACATGTGTCTGGAGTATGCCGTGCGCCTGCACATTCGGGCGGAGCGCCCCGGCATCCAGACCATGGCCCGGCAGGCCGCCCGGCAGCTGCTGGAGGGCGACCCCCTGCGCCTGCGCGCCACCGCCCGGAACTGGATGTATATCTGCTGGATGGTCCGCCAGTTCCCCCAGGCGGCGGACCGTGACAGCCAGCTCATCCTCCAGAACCTCAAGGGGTTTGAGGATGTGGTGGAGCGCTTCGTCTCCATGACGGAGGAGAGCGCCCAATGCCAGACCGCCCAGGCCCTGGTGGAGCGGGCGGTGCTGCTGTATAAAAAGATATTCACCCGCTATTTTGCCCCCGACCACGACCAGGACCCGGTGCCCGAGAATATGGGCAGGCCAGACCCCTTGGCCCAGCCCCTGGACGAGGGGGAGCCGCCGGAGCCCGACCTACAGCAGGCGGAACTGAGCTATGAAAAGGCGGGGAACGTGCTCACCGACGGCATCGAGCTGCCGGAGAACGCCCTGGCGGCCATCCCGGAGAGCCTGGAGAAGAACTTCGGCCCCAGCTATCAGACGGCCCAGGCCCTGGAGGAGATGGAGCGGACGGTGTGCGTGGATATCCACGAAAACCGAAAGCTGCTCTTCACCGACGGCCTGCCCGAGAGCGCCTATGAGGGGACCTCCGCCCGGGCGGAGAATCTGCGGGCCAGCCGGGCAGGCAACCGGAAGATGGTGGAGGCGCACGAGAGCTCCGTCCGCCAGGGCATCCGCAGCATCGAGCAGGCCTTTCGCAACGCCCTGAACCTGAAAAACGAGCCGGAGACCTATCGGGCAAGCTGGGGCGCCCTGGTCAGCCGGGACCTGTGGAAGGCGGGCCGGTGCCGGGACCCCAAGCTGTTTGAAAAGGTGTTCCACCAGGATGACTCCACCGTGGCGGTGGAGCTGCTCATCGACGCCAGCGGCTCGCAGTCTGTCCGCCAGGCCATGGTGGCCATGCAGAGCTATCTGTTCAGCGCCGCCCTCAGTGCCATCCACATCCCCCACCGGGTGATGAGCTACTGCACCTATGGGGATCACACGGTGCTGCGCCGCTTCCGGGACTATGACGACGGCCCGGCGGCGGACCGAAAGATATTGGAGTATCGGGCCACGTCCAACAACCGGGACGGGTTAGCCCTGGCCGCTGCCGGGGTGGACCTGATGCGTCGGCGGGAGGACCACAAGATCCTCATCGTCTTCAGCGACGGCCTGCCCAACGACATGGTCAGCGGGCGGGTCCGGGCGGGCAAACCCAAAAAGTATGTGGGGGAGGAGGCCGTGCGGGACACCTGCTTTCAGGTGAGGAAGCTGCGCCGGGCTGGGGCCTATGTCCTGGGCATCTTTCTGGGGGACGACGACGAGCTGGAAAACGAGCGGATGATCTATGGCTCCGCCTTCCTGCGCATCCGCCGGGCGGAGGACTTCGGCGGCTCGGCGGGAAAACGCTTAAGCGAGATACTGCTGCAATTGTAAAGCAAAATAGCCTAACAGAAAAAAGCCGCTCCCCGGGCTTACCGGGAGGCGGCTTTTGCGGCGTTTGTCACTGGATGTCCAGATACATCTTGTGGGTGGGGGGCGCGTACTGCCGGTCGATGCGGGCCAGGTCCTCCTCGTCCAGAGTCAGGGCGTTGGCCCCGGCGTTTTCCAGGGTGTGGTCCGGGTGACCGGTGCGGGGGATGGCGATGGTGTGCCCGTCCCGGACGCACCAGGCCAGCAGCACCTGGATGGGGGTGGCGTGGTGCTTTTCGGCGATGGTCAGCACGGCGGGGTCATTCAGCAGCCCCCGGCGGAGGGAGCCGCCCTGGGCCAGGGGGCAGTAGGCCATCAGGGCCACCTGGTGCTCCCGCATCCAGGGCAGCAGGCTATATTCGATGCCACGGGAGCCCATGTGATAGAGCACCTGGTTCACCTGGCAGTTCCGGCCCTGGGAGATGCGCCACAGCTCCTCCATGTCGTCGATGTCGAAGTTGGACACGCCCCAATTTTTGATTTTGCCCATCTCCTTCAGCTGCTCCAGACAGCGGACCGTCTCCGCCAGGGGCACGCTGCCCCGCCAGTGGAGGAGATACAGGTCCAGATAGTCCACGCCCATGCGCTTCATGGTGGCGTCGCAGCACTGGAAGATATGCTTCTCTCCGGCGTTCTCCGGCAGGACCTTAGACACCAGGAACAACTCCTCCCGGGGGGTGTTGGCGATGGCCTCACCCACCAGCTTTTCGCTGCGTCCGCCGCCGTACATCTCCGCCGTGTCGATCAGGCGCATCCCCGCGCCCACGCCGGTGCGCAGGGCTGAGATCTCCCGCGCCCGGGCAGCCGGGTCGTCCCCCAGATACCAGGTGCCCTGTCCCAGGGCGGGGACGGTGGCGCCTGACGCCAGGGTGATGGTTTTCACGTCCATGGAATGACCTCCTAACAGTTTATCTCGTCATCTCAGTGTACGACAAAAAACGGGGGAGAAAAAGAGAAAAACTACACAAAAAGGGGCCCTCGCCGCCGCCGGGATTTGACGAAGGTCAGCGCTTTTCACTGAGCTGCTGGTCGATCTGCCGGATAGCTTCCAGCACGGCCTCCTGGTCCTGGGGCAGGGGCACCCGCAGCCGGGCCGAGTTCTGGCCCAGTCCCACAAAGGAGCGGCCCGACACCACCTTGATGTGGAAGGGGTCGAAGCAGGCCTTCAGGTCCACGGCGGGGTCCGGGTGGGTGAGGAGGAAGATGGGGGTCTCCGGGCGGGTGTAGGAGAGGGTGAGGGTGTCCCACTGCTCGGTCAAGAAGGGGGCCTTCAGCTGGGCGGTCACCTGGCGGGTGTGGTCTAAGAACCCCTCGTCTTCTAAGGCGGCCTGGGCCACCGCCCGGGCGGGGCAGGAGCAGATGTAGGGGTGGGTGATGTTGTCCAGGGGTACGGTGAGCTGGGGCGGCAGGATGCCATAGCCTGCCCGGATGCCCGCCAGACCGTGGGCCTTGGAGAAGCTGCGCAGCACCACCAGATTTTCAAAGGTATCCGTCAGGCCGATGGCCGACTCCTCCCGGGGCAGATAGTCCCCATAGGCCTCGTCGATGATGACGGGGATGGACAGCTGGGCCGCCAGGGCCACCACCCGGCGGATGTCGGCCAGGGGGATGGCCTGGCCGGTGGGGTTGTTGGGGGAGTCGATGTACACCAGCTTGTGCTGCTGGCCGATGTGGGCCAGCATCTCCTCCGGGTCAAAGCGGAACCGGTTCTCCGGGCGCAGGGGGACAAAGTCATATTCCGCCCCCCACATGCCCACGTCGCTGGCAAACTCCGCGTAGCAGGGTCCGATGCCCGTGACACGGTCCCCAGGCTCTAAAAATAAGCGGCACACGTCATACAGCAGACTTTGGGAGCCCTCCCCCAGGAAGATGCGCTCCGGGGCCAGGGGGACGATGTCCTGCCAATAGCGCTGGATGCTCTCCTTCATGACCACGGTGTGGGGATAGTTCTGGGCCAGGGAGTGGTCCAGGTGCTGAAGGGCCTGCCGGGCCTTTTCCGAGACGGTGTGGACGTTCACGCCGTCGCCGCAGTCGATGGTATACTGGGTCTCGGGGCCCTCCACGGCATAGCTGGTTTTCAGTTTGTTTTTGATATACGGCTTCACAGGGAGATTCATAGGGACGCTCCTTTCAATTCGTATCGATTCGTAATTGGGAAACGGCTATGGAACCGGGGCAAAGCGGGGAAACCAGCGGGGAACAGCAATCTGAAATTGGCATAGTTGCACAAGATAATATCAGAATAGAAAAAATGTGTCGATAAAATGACGAAAGACCCCGGCGCCGGATGTCTCCGGGGACGGGGCCTTGCCAATGATAAAATTTAGTAGGACGATGGGGGAATGAAAAAAGTTGACCGCTTATCCATACGCACCCCGGCGGCCAGAGAAGAAAATGCTCTGGCCGCCGGTGGTTTTCAGGAAAACCACCCCTCCAGCTTCCCCAGCAGCTCCATGCCCTTGAATTTCAACACATAAGGCCCGGAGTCGCCTGCCACCAGCTTGGCCTGGCCGGAGGTGAACTGGCCGGCCTGGGCGGCGTCGTCTACCGTCTCGCTGGCCGCGCCCAGGCACAGGGGAGGATAGGCCACGCACCACCAGTTCTGCCCCTGGCCGCTGCCGATGACCACCCGCAGGGCTTCATATTCCCCGGCTGGGAGGGCGAAGCCGTCATAGGTCTTGGTGGGGAACCAGCAGCGGGTGAGCTGGGCGGTGACCCGGTCTGTGCCGCCGTGGGCGTCCACTACCGCCTGGCCCGCCGCCGCCAGCTCGTCCAGATGGCCCGCCAGGGCGGCCCGGGCCTGGTCCAGAGTGGCGTCGGGGGGATAAAGGGCCTCCGCCCGGGAGAGCACCCCGTCCCGCACCGCCAGCTTCAGAGCCTGGTCCTCCGCTGAGTCTGAGTTGGCGATGACGTGGAGTCGGACCACTTGATCGGCCAGTGCGCGCTGTTCGCCCCCCAGCCAGGCCCCAAGTATCAAAGCCAGGGTTACCCCCAGCATCAGGGCCAACTCCCAGCGTCTCAGTTTGCGATCCATAAAAATCCCTCCCGGCGGCAAAAAACCGCCCATACCGTAAGTAATTTGCTTACAGTATGGGCGGAAAGTGGGAAGATTAAACGGTCTCGGCCAGAAAAACCTCTTGATAGCGCTGCTTCAGAGCGTCGTAGGCGGCTTGGGCCTGGGTCTGGCTGGCAAACAGGCCGAAGGCGGTGGGGCCGGTGCCGCTCATGTTGGCCCCCAGAGCGCCCTGCTGGATCAGGGTGTTTTTGATGTCGGCCACCCGGGCAAACTGCCGCTCGGGGAGCACGTCCTCGAACACGTTGTACATCCGCCGGGCCACCTCCATCAGGTCCCCCTGGTCCAGAGCGGCCATCAGGCCGTCGGCGTCGGGGCGGCGGCGGATGCGGCAACTGTCGATGCGGGCGAACAGCTCCGGGGTGGACACGGGAAAGTCGGGCTTGCAGGCCACCACCCAGCAGTGGGGCAGGGGGGACAGGGGGGTGAGCACCTCGCCCCGGCCCTGGGCCAGAGCGGTGCAGCCCAGCACGCAATAGGGCACATCAGAGCCAACGCCCTCGCCCACATGGGCCAGCTCCTCCGGGGAGAAGGGGCTGCCCTCCAACTGGTTCAAGGCCCGGAGGACGGCGGCGGCGTCGCTGCTGCCCCCGGCCATTCCGGCGCACACGGGCACGTGTTTGGTGATGGCGATGTCCAGGTCACGGGCGGGGCGGCCCAGGGCCTGATAGAAGCACACCGCCGCCTTGCCCGCCAGGTTCTTCTCCCCGGTGGGCAGAAAGTGAAAGCTGCTGCTGACCTGGATACCGGGGACCTGGCCCGGGCGCAAGGTGAGCCGGTCGGCCAGAGTGATGGACTGCATGACCATTTTCAGGTCATGATAGCCGTCCGCCCGGCGGCCCAGCACGTCCAGGGTGAGGTTCAGCTTGGCGGGGGCCTGAACGGTGATCTCATCCATGACGGGACCTCCTTCTTACAGCCGGATCTTCCGGGCTTCCAGATAGAACCGCTTGTCCTGGGCCTCGCCCATGGAGAAGGTCTTGCGGGGCAGCACCCCGTCGAAGATCACCGTGGGGAAGAGAGACTCTTTCGCCATGGCGGGCAGTAGGAAGCCCATGGCCCCCGGCTGCTGAGACAGCTGGCGCACCACGTCATCCCCGTGGATATAGTCCACCCTTGCGGCGGGGTGAGCTTTCAGATAGTCGTCCAGGAAGGTCTGGAGGGTGCCCACGGCCAGCTGGGCGGCGGGGTGGGGGACGGTGTAGTCCTGCTCATGGCCCTGGTACACTGCGGTGAAGACGTGGCCCTCGCCCTTGCCAGCGTGAACGCCGGGGTAATACTCTTTCAGAGCAGCCAGCAGGTCCTCCGGCTCCACGCCGAAGACCACCCGGTGGATGGGCTCGAACTCCAGGGATTCGTCGTGGAGGTTGTTCAGCTCCACCAGGGCATACCGGGCGGGGAGACTGGCCCACTGCTCCGGGGGAGTGAGCTTCTTCTGCCGCTGATAGCACTCCTTCGCCGTGGCCAGGGAGTGGTTGCCGTCGCCCACGGCGAACAGCAGCACGCTGGCGTCGGGGGCGGTGTGATACCGGGCGCGGAAGGCCTCCGGGTCGGCCAGACGGCACAGGGCGTCGGCCACCTGGGTCATCTGGGTCTGGGACAGCTGCCAGCCCCGGATGTGGCCGCCGTGCTCCATCAGCTCAAAGTCATAGAGGGGGGTCATGTCCCCGGTGTGGGCGGACAGAGGCTCGATGACCGTCTTGTCCGGGTCATCGGCCAGCAGCATGACGTGGGGCAGCTCGATGGGGGCGTTCTTCCGCACGGCCACCCGGGGCGGGATGCGGGAGAGGACCGTCCCCTCGGTGGCCCGGATGGGGGCGGAGGAGCCGGGTTCGTAGTCATACTGCTCCAGGTCCACCATGCCAATGAGGCCCCGGCGGGTCTTGCCGCTGCTGAGGGTACGCTCCACATAGAACAGGCTGCCGGGATAGAGGGCGAAGCGGCCATCCCGCAGATAGCGGCTCATGGTGTTGTTGATTTCGGTGATGTCGGTCTCCACGTTGGGACCCTCTAGGCAGCTCTCGGGCAGGATGAGCCGCAGGGAGGAGGGGGCGGAGCCTACCCGCTCCTCCACCCGCTGCCAATATTCCGGCTGGGAAGTATACTGGTCGCAGGCCACCACGCTCCACAGGGACAGGTCGCAGTCCTGGGGCAGCAGAATATCCGCCGGGCGGAAGGGAAGTTCTTCGTAAGTCATGGTATACGCCTCGTTCTCACAAATTCTTGTTTTCCCGCCCCGAAGGGGCGGGAAAACAACGGTTTTACAGGGCGGCCTTGATGGCGGCGAGCAGGTCGCCAAACTCCTCAAAGGCGAGCAGCTCGGGGTGGTCGGCCTTGATGGCGGCGGTGCTCTTGAACAGGAAGCCCGCCTTGCTGGCCTGGATCATGCCCAGGTCGTTGAAGCTGTCCCCGGCGGCGATGGTCTCGAAGCCGCAGGACTGAAGGGCCTTCACGGTGGTCAGCTTGGACTGGGGGCAGCGCATCTGGAAGCCGGTGATCTCGCCGCTGGGGGCCACCTCCAGGGTGTTGCAGAACAGGGTGGGCCAGTTCAGCTTCTTCATCAGGGGCTTGGCGAACTGCTCAAAGGTGTCGCTGAGGATGATGACCTGGGTCTCCTCCCGCAGGGCGTCCAGAAACTCCCGGGCGCCGGGCAGGGGATCGATGGTGGCGATGGTGGCCTGGATCTCCTTCAGGCCCAGGCCGTGCTCCTTCAGCACGCCCAGACGCCAGTTCATCAGCTTGTCGTAGTCGGGCTCGTCCCGGGTGGTGCGCTTGAGCTCGGGGATGCCGCTGGCCTCGGCAAAGGCGATCCAAATTTCGGGGACCAGCACGCCCTCCATATCCAAACAGACAACATTCATTGTAAACACCCTTTCGTTGTAAATTTAATTTAGTGATAAGTTAGGAGTGATGAGATAGGAGTGATGAGATAGGAGTGATTTAACTCATCACTCCTAACTCCTAACTCATCCCTCACTGCGTCCCTGCTTGCGGCGCAGGTTGGTGAGGAAGTTGTCCATGCGGGCGATGGACTCGGCGATGTCCTTCATGGAGGCGGCGTAGCAGGCGCGGACGAAGCCCTCGCCGCCGGGGCCGAAGGCATTGCCGGGGATGACGGCCACCTTCTCCTCCATAAGGAAGCGCTCGCAGAACTCCTCGCTGCTCAGACCGGTGGAGCGGATGTCGGGGAAGACATAGAAGGCGCCCTTGGGCTCGAAGCAGGACAGGCCGATGCGGTTGAGATTTTCCACCAGATACCGGCGGCGGCGGTCATACTCCTCCCGCATGTGCTCGATGTCGGGGTCGCCGTTGCGCATGGCCTCCACGGCGGCATACTGGCTGGTGGTGGGGGCGGACATGATGCCGAACTGGTGCAGCTTCAGCATCTGCTGGATAACGGGCTCCGGCCCGCACACATAGCCCATGCGCCAGCCGGTCATGGCGTGGCTCTTGGAGAAGCCGTTGACCACGATGGTCCGGTCCTTCAGGCTGGTGAGGTTGGCGGGGGAGACGTGGCGCTGGCCATAGGTCAGCTCGGCATAGATCTCGTCGGACAGGACCATGATGTCCGTGCCCTCCAGCACCTGGGCGATGGCCTCTAAGTCCTGGCGGTCCATAGTGCCGCCGGTGGGGTTGCAGGGGAAGGGCAGCACCAGCACCTTCGTTTTGGGGGTGATGGCGGCGCGCAGCTCCTCGGGGGTCAGGCGGAACTTGTTCTCCACCTTCAGCTCCAGATACTTGGGCACGCCCCCGGCCATCTCGGTCAGGGGACCGTAGCACACGAAGGAGGGGGTGGGGATGATGACCTCGTCCCCCGGGTTGAGCAGACAGCGCAGGGTCAGGTCGATGCCCTCGCTGCCGCCCACGGTGACCACGATCTGGTGGGCGTAGTCATATTGCAGGTCGAAGCGGCGGTTGAGATAGGCGGCGATCTCCCGGCGGAGCTGGAGCAGACCGGCGTTGGAGGTGTACTTGGTGTGGCCCCGCTCCAGAGAGTAGATGCCCGCGTCCCGGATGTGCCAGGGAGTGACGAAGTCGGGCTCGCCGATGCCCAGGGAGATGGCGTCGGTCATCTCCTCCAGAATGTCAAAGAACTTGCGGATGCCCGAGGGCTTGACCCCCTGGATGCGCTGGTTCAGGATGTTTTCATAGTTCATACGAAGATATACTCCCTTTCCTCAGGGTCCTGGGGGCGGAACACCAGGTGCTTTTCCTTGTATTTTTTCAAAATGAAGTGGGTGGCCGTGCCGGTGACGCCCTGGATGGTGGACAGCCGCTCGCTGACGAACAGGGCCACCTCCCGCAGGGTGCGGCCGGAGATGATGACGGTCAGGTCGAAGGCACCGCTCATGAGATACATGCTCTCTACCTCGTCATACTGATAGATGCGCTCGGCGATGCGGTCAAAGCCGTCGGCGGACTGGGGGACCACGTTCACCTCGATCAGGGCGGTGACGGCCTCCTTGTGGACCCGGTCCCAGTCGATGATGGCCTTATAGCCCAGAATGACCCGCTCTTCCTCATATTTGTGAATGGCTGCCTTCACGTCTGCCTCAGACATCCCCGCGATGGTCGCCAACTGCTCTGTGGTCATGGAACAATCCTGCTCCAACAGCTCCAACAGCTTATCCATGTGGATTCCTCCGTTCTCATTTGAGTGTTTCAGTATCAAACAATACTTCATTTTATTATACATAGCCCGGGGGAGAAAAACAATCCCGGAATTGCGCTTTTTACCCTTTGCGGGGCGGGCGCGGCATGATAAAATAAACAGGATAAGACATGGACGAGAAAGGGGCGGGCAGACATGACGGTGCAGCAGCTGAGATATGTGGTGGCGGTGGCCGAGGCCGGGTCCATCACCGAGGCGGCCCGGCAGCTGTTCCTCTCCCAGCCCAGCCTGTCCAGCGCCATAAAAGAGCTGGAGGGGGAGATCGGGCGGCCCCTGTTTCTGCGGGGGCGCACGGGCATCACCCTGACCCGGGAGGGCATGGAGTTTTTGGGCTATGCCCGCCAGGTGCTGCGGCAGATGGAGGTGCTGGAGGACCGCTATGTGGCCAAGCGCCCGGAAAAGGTCCGCTTCGGCGTGTCCGCCCAGCACTATACCTTTGCGGAGAACGCCTTTGTGGAGCTGGTAAAAGAGTATGGTCAGGATCGGTATGAATTCTATTATAACGCCACGGGGACCCATCAGATCTTAGAGGACGTGAAAAACCGCATCTGCGAGCTGGGGGTCATCTATCTCTCAGCGGAGAACGAGGCCGCCCTTGGAAAGGTGCTGGAGGAATACGGCCTGGTCTTTGTGCCCATGTTCTATGCCCGGCCCCACGTGTTCCTGCAAAAGGACCACCCTCTGGCGGGCAAGGCCCGGGTGACGCTGGACGACCTGGCCCCTTACCCCCGGCTGAACTTTGTGCAGGGGGCATACGAGGCGGTGTATTACGCCGAGGAGCTGTTCAGCGCGGTTCCCGCAGATCGAGAGATCCGGGTGAATGACCGGGGGGCCGTGGTCAATTTCATGCTGGGCCTGAATGCCTACACCATCTCCAGCGGCATCTTTCCCAAGTATCTGAACGGGGAGCGCATCGTGGCGGTGCCCCTGGCGGAGCAGGCCCGGATGCAGATCGGCTATGTCCTGCCGGAGAAGCAGGAGCTCAGCCCCCTGGGGCAGGCGTATGTGGACGCCATGAGACGGTATGCCCTGGATGGCTATAGGGAAAAACTATGAAATTGTATAAAGAATAGGAATTATGTATGGGCACTCTCCGTCTGGTATAATGCCGGACAGAGAGAGGATGATGGGAATGCCCGCCTATGCCCTTGTAAATTTTTTGATCTATTGTCTGGTGAACTCCTTCACGCCGGGGCCGGGGAACATCCTGGCCCTGAACACGGTGACCAACTATGGCTGGAAAAAGGGAAAGCCGCTGTTCTTCGGGATATTCGCCGGGTACTATGCCGTGCAGTTCTTGTGCGCCCTGGTGGTGTATGGGGTGAACGCCATGCTGCCCGGGGTGATGGGTGTCATCAAATATGTGGGGGCGGCCTATATCCTGTGGCTGGCCGTCCACATCGCCCTCAGCCGCCCCGACCTGGACCAGGGGGAGCAGTCGGCCTCCTTTTGGAAGGGCTTTGTGCTCCAGTTCGTCAACGTGAAGATCTATATGTTCGGGATCACGGCCCTGACGGGCTATATCGTGCCCTATACTTCGGCCCTGCCCGCCCTGCTGTTTTTCGAGGGGATGATCGCCACCATCGGGACTGTCGCCACCGGCACCTGGATCGCCGCAGGCATGCTGATCCAGCGGTTCTATCGGGCCCACTACAGGCCGGTGAACATCCTGCTGGCCCTGACCCTGCTGGAGTGCGTCTATGGGATACTGAAATAAGCTGCCGAAGGGCTCCGCCACGTGCGGGGCCCTTTGTCGTGGGCAGATATAAAATTGAAGATATTTTACAAGACTTTTGGATGTTCCGGCGCTAAAATAGGGCCCGGAAAGGAGGGGAGAAGCATGAGAAAAGAGGAGCGGACGGCGGTCTATGACGACGCGCTGCACATCGAAGCCTATCGCTTTCAGGGCTTTGCCCAGCCCTTTCCCAACCACTTTCACGAGCACTATGTGATCGGTCTTGTGGAGGACGGGCAGCGGACGCTGAGCTGCAAAAATCGGGAGTATTCCATCGCCCCGGGGGACATCGTTTTATTCGATCCGGGCGATGACCACGGCTGCGCCCAGCTGGGCGGCGGGACGTTTGACTATCGGGGCTTTCATATCGCCAAGGACGTGATGCTGGCCCTGGCGGAGGAGGTGACGGGGCGGCGGGAACTGCCCGGCTTTTGTAAAAACGTCATCCGGGACGAGGAGATCGTCTGCTGTCTGCGCTCCCTCCACCAGATGGTGATGGAGGGCGTCTCCGACGTTGGTGCGGAGGAAAACCTGCTGCTTCTGGTCTCCGCCCTGATCCAGAAGTATGGGCAGCCCTTTGAAGACTGCGCGCCGGAGTGTACCCGGGAGATCGAACGGGCATGTGCGTTTATGGAGCAGAACTTTGACCGGCGGATCAGCTTAGACCAGATATGCCGCCATGGGGGGCTGAGCAAGTCTGCGCTCCTCCGGGCGTTTACCAGGGCAAAGGGCGTTACCCCGTACCGATATTTAGAGACCGTGCGCATCAACCGGGCAAAGGCGCTGCTGGAGCAGGGCGTCCCGCCCATCGAGGCCGCCGCCCGGACGGGATTTTCCGACCAGAGCCATTTCACCAACTACTTCAGCCGCTTCATCGGCCTGGCCCCCGGCGTATATCGGGAGATGTTTTTCAACAGAGCACAAACAGAAGAGAAAGGATGACTGACATGGATATACAAAATGAAAAATGCGTCATGGTGATGGACGAGCGTTTGCCCCTGGGGCTGATCGCCAACACGGCAGCCATCATGGGCATCACCCTGGGGAAGAAGCTGCCCCAGGTGGTGGGGGCGGATGTGACCGACCAGACAGGAAACGAGCACCTGGGGATCATCGAGTTCCCCGTGCCCATTTTGAAAGGGAGCGGGGAGCGCTTAAAGGAGATCCGGGAGAAGCTCTATGACCCGGACTTCTCCGATTTGACCGTGGTGGATTTTTCCGACCTGGCCCAGGGCTGCAAGACCTATGACGAGTTCATAGGGAAGATGAGCCAGACGCCGGAGACCGACCTGGGCTATTTCGGCGTCGCCATCTGCGGGGCGAAGAAAAAGGTGAACAAGCTGACAGGGAACCTGCCGCTGCTGCGGTGACAGAGCTGCTTTGCGTCGGGGCGGAACATGTGGTATAATACGGGCAAAACCGCACCGAAGGGAGCAGAACATGGACATATTGGACATCATGAAGGGGAGCGCGGGCTATGCCAGCGGATATGAGAACACCCCCGTGGCCCAGCAGCGCCGGGCAAAGCGCCTGTGCTGGGAGTATAACCGCACCGCCCCGGACGAGGAGGAGAAGCGCCGGGAGATATTAAAGCAGCTGCTGGGCACCTGCGGCCCTATGACCGGCATCGAGCCGGACTTCCACTGTGACTATGGCTTTAACATCCACCTCCACGGCCTGGCCGTCATCAATTATAACTGCGTGATCTTAGATACCTCCCCGGTCCACATCGGCGGGGGAGCCTTCATCGCCCCGGGGGTCTGTCTGGCCTGCTCCGGCCACTCCATCGACCCGGAGCAGCGGGGGCAGGGCGTGGGCACCTCCGCCCCCATCACCCTGGAGGAGAACGTGTGGATCGGGGCCAACGCCACAGTGTGCGGCGGCGTGACCATCGGCGCAGGCTCGGTCATCGGCGCGGGCAGCGTGGTCACCCACGATATCCCCGCCGGGGTCATCGCCGCAGGCGCGCCCTGCCGGGTTATTCGGGCCATCACCCCGGAGGACAAGATCGCCCCGGAAGACATTCTGTTCTGACGGGGAGGACGAAGGCGTGAAAAAAGAATGGTTTGCCCTGTCGCCCGGGGAGCGGGGGCTGTGGCTTTTCTCGGTGGCGGTGGTGGCCATAGCCAGTGTGCTGGGGGGCCAGACCACGGCGGCGGGGGTGCTGGGCCCCGTCATCGGGGTGACGGCCCTCATTTACATCGCCCGGGGGGCGGTGCTGGGCCAGGTGCTGATGGTGGTGTTCAGCCTGGTCTATGGTTATCTGTCCTTTCAGTGCCAGTATTATGGGGAGATGGTCACCTATATGGGCATGACCGGGCCCATCTCCGCCATGACGGTGGTCACCTGGCTGCGCCACCCCAGCCAGGAGGAGAACCAGGTGGAGGCTGCCCGGCTGTCTCCCCGGCTGCGCCGGATCATGGCGGTAAGCGCAGCGGGGACCACATGGGCCTTTTACTACATTTTAAAATACTTCCATACCGCTCAGCTGCCCCTGAGCACCCTGTCCGTCACCACCAGCTTTTTGGCATCGTACCTCATGCTGTTTCGTAGCAGCATGTACGCCGTGGCCTACGCCGCCAATGACCTGGTGCTCATCGGCCTGTGGGTGCTGGCCGCCCGGAACGACCCGGCCAACTGGTCCATGGCCATCTGCTTTGCCATGTTTTTCTGCAACGATCTATATGGCTTTGTCAGCTGGCGCAGACGGCAGCGGCAGCAGGAGATGCTGAAAGCACAACAAGAGAACTGAGTGATGTCATTCCGAGGAGCGAAGCGACGTGGGAATCCGTCCTTTTGGACGAGAGGAACGGATTGCCGCGTCAGGGCTGCGCCCTTCTTCGCAATGACAAGATGTAAAAACGGACCCGTCGCGGGAGATTGAACCGCGGCGGGTCCGT